>Ga0209087_1000356_pt1 | contig 30300 bp, 49 predicted proteins | sample S_130805_EF_Meta_FD_187321 | JGI IMG/M metagenome (GOLD analysis project Ga0209087, IMG submission 187321) | Freshwater microbial communities from Lake Simoncouche, Canada to study carbon cycling - S_130805_EF_MetaG (SPAdes) (version 2) | ecosystem: Environmental > Aquatic > Freshwater > Lake ... | reverse complement strand
AGCCTTCATCCTTGTAGGACTTAACTCCTCAGTTTCACCAAGTGCATGATTTTGCAAAACATTTAGTAATTGACTTACTTGAATCTTTTTGCGTACATCTTCCTGATGAAGTTTGTTTATCGGTCTTCCGACTTGTGCCATTTTGTTTGACTCCTCTAGGGTTGGTCAAGTTAGTATCTACTCACAACGAGTAGATTTAATATATCACTTCATTCTACCCATTTTACGAGCAGCTTCACTTATAGCAATCGCAACCGCCTGTTTGGGATTCTTAACAACTTTGCCGCCCTTACCAGAGTGCAGTTCACCTTTGCCAAACTCGTGCATCACAGCACCCATCTTGGCTTTACCAACTTTGTTCATCTTAGGAGTTTTCATAGTTTCACCTGTTGTTTTCTTACCACTTCACGCGGTTTGACCAGTATGCTGCACTCATCTTACCCTTGGCAATGTTTTCAGCGTGACGAGCCTTGAACGCTTCGTTACGCTTCGTGCCATCAGGAGAACCTTTTACGCCTTGTTGACCAAAACGGATGAGTTTTACATCCTCACCAGACTTAGCCAAAACAGCGTGTGACTTGGTTGGATGGCTAGGAGTAGCTTTGGGCTTGTTATAGCCAGAAAACTGCTCAGAGCCACGCTTAATCATTTCTTTTTAGCAGTCTTAGCTGCTTGCTTGAACGCATCCGCAGTAGGTGCGCCTTTTGAGCCTACCTTACGCATACGTTCTGGGGTTTTCCCTGCGGCCTTTTGAGCCTCTATACGTTTTTTCTTCGCAGCGATATTTGCATACAAGCCGTTCATTTTTTAGCCTTCTTTGCTTTGTTCTTTGCTGTACGCTCACCACGCATAGGCATGGGTTTTGGCATAGGCTTAGATGCAGGTTTCTTTTTGGCAGTCATGCTTGGATATAAACCCATCATCTCAGCCGCTTGCATATTAGTCGTTCCCATTGTCTTCTCCCATATCAGAGTTAGCCATTTCAGAATCGTCAGTAATTGGGCCACCAGTTACCCATGCTGTACAAGTACGTTTAGCGGCACACTTAAAGTCCCAAATCTCGCAGTAACCTAAGTCACCAGCTTCAATAACTTCCCAAGCATCAGTTTCTGTGTCGCCTGTTGCCAAGCCTGATTCAATGCAATCCATCATTTTTGTGGTTTGAATGAAAGCAGCGCAGTTTCCGCAACGAGACTTTTTGGCTTGGTCTGGAGAGTTTCGCCATACTTTTGAGACTTCACGCCAGTATCCAGCATTTGGCTCATTAGGATTCATTGGGCCATAGTTAGCCTTGTCGATGGCTTTTTGGCGGTTCTCAAGATTGACAGATACGTCACCTGTGGCAACTGGACACGCTTCGCCTTTTTTCTCTTGGCTTTGTATCTCAATCTCAATTTTTACGGAAGGCTCAAGTAAACCAGACATGGTTATCCCTATGGAGTTTATTTATTATCTCATAAAAAAAAAGAGGGAACAAGTCCCTCTAAAGTCTCAATGGCAACTGAGTGCGTCCATTGTGCGCTATCTGAAAAGTTTTGCAAGCGTTAGATTTAAAACATCCATCTCATCTAGCTTCTCTACCTTCCAAATCCTAGCCTGTCCGTGTATTCCGTTGAAGCTACCCTGATGGCAATCCTTGCACAAAGGAATACATAAGTATTGATTATGCTGAACAATATGATGTGCATCGCTTGGGCCAGCAGCATTGCAGACCCCACAAGGCATTTCTTTAATCTTTGCCAAGTGGAGTCGTTCCCTATTATTGGGTCTATTGTTCATGTGACTTCTATGATTACAGGGTTTAGCAATAGACGAGCATATTCCAATGCTCTCTTTTCTGCGTCATCACCAAGCATACATTTTTGGTATCTCCATTCAAACTCGTACCATTTTTTAGTCTCGACACTCCATGCGCCATCAGCATCTTTTCTAATTCTTACTTTCATTTTTACTCCTTAGTTTGGCTTCTGCAACAAAAACTGCCGACAACGCATCTGCTGATTCAAAAGCAATGCTTTGCATTTCTTCATCTGTCAGCCCAACCCATGTGCGCTGTGGTGATTGTGTGAAGTTTTCTAATTCAAGCACTTCGTTGATACTTCGGGCTTGTAGTTTTTGAATTGACTTACTCATGCCACGAAACAAGTTGTCCCTAACAATAAGTAATTGTTCAGTAATCATTTGCAATCTTTGCTCGTCTGTCATGCTTACCCTTTAATTCCATGTGCAGATTCAATGGCTCGGGCAATATCTATCGCATCTACCAACCGATAACCAAGCAAAGCATCTTGAATCTCCTCATCCGTAAGCGGCTTGCGCTGTGGTTGAATCTTGTGGCCCTCTGAAGCGCAAACACCTACCCGCAAACAATTGCCTGTTCTTATCTTTGGTTGCTCTGGCTCATAGTCCAGCCCTAACTCTCTGGCGTTCTCTGCCATCTTGTCGAGGGCTTCGTTGGCTAAGGCTTCTTTTATGGCGGTGATGGCGGGTTGTCTTGCTTCTATCCATGATGGCCCAGCATATTCCAACGCCTCCAATGCAAGGCGTAATGCTTCTGTCTGTGTCATTCTTGTCCCCTTGCTCGAATGGCTGTGGCAGTAAAAGGGGCTTTGGTGTTTTCAGCAATCTTTGCACACGCCTCACGCTCATGCTCTGCGACTAGCTTGGCAAAGTCTTCAAGTTTGTCCAAGTATGTGATTTCACCTGTACGCCAATAAAATGGCATTTGCGCCTGTCTAGCCATCTCAATGATTTCATCTTGTGTCATACAGACCTCGCAGGGCAATCTCTACCTTGATTGCAAGTGTTTAAACAAGGTGGACAAGACTTCATATCCCTCACAAAGGAAGCAAAACTCTGTGCTGTATCGCCAAAAGATTTCATCCTGTCAAACTCTAAAGCAACTTCCTCAAGAGTGTCATTCCTGATTTTTCCAACTATCTCGTTAGCTTGACGCTTGCGCCAGCCAAACGCTTTTAAAAGTTCAGTCATATTAACCTTCGTAAGCAGCTATTTTGGCTTCGTCTGCTTCTTCCAAGATGTGCTTAGAAAGACGCATACAGCCCTCAATCTCTAACTCTTTAAACTGCTGGTCAGTAAAAATGCCCATGACGTTACGTCCTTCAAACCAGACTTCATCAATGTTCTCGTTGTAAGTGCCTTCTTCGTCACGCTCGTATTCCATCACGACAGTAACGATTACAGAGCCTTCACCAGTAGTTGTGTCAAATTCGTATTTCATTTTGTATCCTTAAAAGTACCCTTGCGAATTGCTTGGGCTGACTTGATTGTATAGTTTTCTCAACACTTTGTTGAAAAATATATCTAAGTATTTTCCCTACTCTGTTGTTTTTACGCCAAGTCTTTCACTGGCTTGCTCAGAACGCCATATGTCTGCTTTCATTTGAGCAGCCACCAGCATCCATTTTAGGGTTTCTTCCTTCTCGATTGCTACCTGCAAACCCTTTAAAAGTAATTGGTAGTCAACGCTGGCATAGGCTTCTCTCTCTTGAGCAACTGCACTTTCAAACCCCAACTCCAAAGCTTCCTTCATCAGCAGAGCCTTCTTTGTTTTGCGGAACTCCTCAAGGTAGATTCTTTGTGCTTTAGCTTCCGCATATTTGCATGAATTTTCCATGATGTATTCGATGGCTTTGTAAGGTGCTTTCACTTAACTACTCCAATCATTCTTAGTGCTGCCTCTGGGCAATCTATTCTTGCCAAGGTACTTCCAGACCAATTCTCGAAAAAGTCGGCTTGTAGCTTCGTTAAACGCTTGCTAGGCCCTGATTTAACCTCCACGCAGAAGGTATGCCCCTTGTAGCCAACCAAAAGGTCAACTGGTAGACCAATGACCCACACATATGCGCCTGCTGCTCGTAATGCGCTAACAATGGCTTCTTGTGTTGCATCAACTCTTGCTGCTCGTCTCATTTCGTAGCCTCGTCATTCTGTCCCTCAAAAGCAAAGTATCTGACTTTCCTCTGATTCGTTCCAAGTCCACGCACACACCCTGCCACCAGAGCAACGCTTTGCTTGAGCCAATCGTCAATTTCTTTTGGTTGAATCTGCGTATCCACTCTTTTGCTTCGCAGTCCTTGAAGTGGTTTAATTCTGCTGGAGTCATTTGTAGGCCATTGAAAGTGATTCAAAACATAGCCTCTTGAATTTGTTTAGGTTGTTCATGTGCAAACAATTGTGGTTGAGCAACAGCTTGCTCTATGCGCTTGCAAGCTATATCAAAATACTTTTGCTCACGCTCAATACCTATAAATTTTTTACCAAGTTGTATTGCAGCTACACCAGTAGTACCACTACCCATAAATGGGTCAAGAATTGTGTCTGACTTAGGGCAAAGTTCAATTACCCATTTCATTACCTCTAATGGCTTTTGTGTTGGATGGTATCGTTCCTCATTGCCTTGACGAATCATGCCATTCCATCGCCATTGCAAACGTCTAACTGCTTTATGCCAATTTGTCCAAGCTAACTCACAATCAGCAAAATCATTGTCACCATTAAGTTTGTCCCAAACTAGCCAGCAAGATGTTGGCGGTAGTGTGAAATAGTTTCCACCAAAAAAAGCCTGATATTTTCCTTTAGTTCTAATCAATTCAATTAGTTCATCAGGTGGTGGTGACTTATCCCAATCAAAATGTCCATAGTCTTTAGGCGCAGCCATATTTCCACGACTTGCAACTTTTTTACTGTTTTCATTGATTCCATAAGGAGGGTCAGTAATTACAGCATCCACTTTGTCAATCATTGATAAAACTTCCGCACAATCACCAAAATAAAGTGTTGCGTTTCCAATTTCTACTTTCATGCTTTTCTCCTTATTTCAGCCATCTTCGCCAAAGTTTCTAACGATGGACGAGATGCCTTTAAATCATCTTCTTTAATTTTTAACAATGTAGGGTCAGGCTCATTTGATGGCGCAACTGTGAGCCTCACTCTGTCGGCAGGATTAACTTTCGGTGCGTTAGTGCTTCTCACCCAATTACGCCAAGTAGCAAACCAATCCAGCTTCACACCCTTTTGACCTGCTTGGGCTATCCAATAATCCTTGAACTGGTCAAAGGTTTTAACAGGGCTAAGTTCTGGGCGTTCTGTTTGGCAGAATTCTTCCCATTCTTTTGGAAAACTAAAATCAGAAGCGAGGCGTTTGCCGAGTGTCTTCTTCTCTTTCTTTGTCTCTGTCTCTGTCTCTCTCTCTGTCTCTGGGATAGCAGTCTGCAAGCGTTCTGCTAGCACTCCGCTAACAACTGTAAAAAAGTTGTTATCAATCAATGGCTTTACACCAGCTTGGTAATCTTTCTCGGTAATGTGCAGACGAAAGACTAGCTCATCTAGTGAGCCATCAAAAACGCCATCTTTTGATTCGCTTGCAAGCAACCAGAGCATAGGTGCTAGTGCTTTGCTAGCAATAGGCAAGCGCATATAAGACCTATCGTTTAACAGGTCACGATGTAGTTTTATCCACGGAGGGCATCTGTCTTTGTAATGTTGAAAGACTGCCCAATTCTTTGGCTGTAAAAGCATAATATTCCTCGCTCTGTCCCCCCACTAACAAAAAGAAACAATGGAAGGAGGGGAGGCTCTCTTTTCGATACGCTCATGACTTCGTATCTATCCATGCTTCAAAACACTATATCAGATAAATTGATTGTTTGTAATTTCGTTTGCAACTGGTCTGCCAAGCAATCTAACAGCTTGTGCGTTCATTACTGCATATTCAGCCTTGGAAAAGATACCCTTGGCATTGCGAATGTCGAATGGATTTAGCTTGTTTAAAGGCTCATCATTGGCGGCTTTTGTGGCTTCAATCATATGTGGCTCTAGGGTGTACTGAGAAACCCAAGAACGTCCCATCTTAACTTTTCCAATTTTTAATTTCTTCTTGTAACTCATCTTGGTGCAACAAGCTGCAATGGACAGCCTTGGTATGCCTGTTAAATCCTCTAGTTGGTAGGATGTAAGTGGGCCGTTTTGTAATGCTCTGATAACTGCTTCTTGTGTCATTTGAACCACTCTGGTCTGAGTTCTTTTAGTTGATAAATGCGTAATGGGGGGATGGCTTTCCAATGCCAGACCGCAGCCCTTTTTATGCCGAGTATTCTAGCAAGCTCACTCTGTGAGCCAGCAAGTGTGATAGCAGTTTGTTTGTCCATCCTTCCAGTATAGCAAAATCAACAAAATGTTGACTTAGGGAAAGTACCTAGAAAATAGTTGTTGACCTGCTTGTTTAGTTTGCTATACTTGCATCAGCCCACAACAAAACGTAAGTGGGTATTTTTAAGGAGTTTCAAATGAAAGAAAAGTTAGAAATAATTGCAGAGTGGTTGTTAGCCATCGTTATCTTTGGCGGCATTGGTATCCTCTTGGCATGGAGGGGTTGAACATGAAAACACTAGGCGAATTAGAAAGTGAAAATCCTGATGGTTTTAAGAATCCAACTAAAACAGCAGAGCAAGAATTTACTTTAGTTTTAAATACTATAAAAATGCGTGAGTGGGATAAAACTCATGTAGCAATTGAAACTGAAGCAGAAAAAAATAATAAAGAAGAATATCCTGATGACGGAGATGAGGAATGAACACACACTACCTAATCCATGTCCGTAAGATATTCAGCACCTACGATGCCCCTCCAGAGGTCATTAGAAGCTATCAAAAACAATGGGTGAAGTCAGTACGCCAGTTGGGTGACAAGTGGCTTGTAGCAAAGCCTATCGAAAGAATCCAATGATTACAAGACAAGACGCAATCAAGGATTTATCGCATGGTGACTACTGCTGTTACTGTACTGAGCCTAAAACATCTGGCTCATGCTGTGGAGAAAACCACTTCGTACCTTTCGAGGATTTATACGATGATGACAAAGAAGCAATGATTGAAGAATATTTAAGTAAAGGAAAATAAAATGGTACACAAGAAGTTAATGGCAGCACGAATCATGTTGCAAAACGCACCCCTCAAAAAGTCTGGTCACAACAAGTTTGCTGGTTACAGCTACTTTGAACTTGGTGACTTTATTCCCACGATTACCGAGATTTTTTATAACATCGGTTTGTGTGGCGTAGTCTCCTACGATTCTGAGATAGCAAGCCTGACTATTACAGACACAGACGATGGCACTAGCCTTGTCATTACTAGCCCAATGGCAGAAGCTAACCTTAAAGGTTGCCATCCCATTCAGAACCTTGGTGCAGTAGAAACGTACACCAGACGCTATCTGTGGGTTACGGCTATGGAAATCGTTGAGCATGACGCTCTGGATTCCTCTGCGCCTATCAAGGAAGCCGTAATTATTACGCCAGCACAAGGTATCCGAGATGAGTTACCTATTGAAATACTAAAGTATCTTGACGAGTTAGCAGTTGAATTGATTGCTACTTGTGAGAAAGACCCCAAGGCAGCTTGGGTAAGGTTGGAACAAGAGAACCTAGAGGCTGACCAGAAGGTTGCTTTGTGGGGCTTGATGCCAAGTAATGTAAGGTCAGCTATTAAGAAAGCAAAAGGTTAATCATGGAATACGACAACAATAATAGGGGTTCTTTGTTCAAGAACGACAGGAAAGACGATGCCAAGTTTCCTGACTACAAAGGGTCACTCAATGTAGATGGTGTGGAGTTCTGGCTATCTGCTTGGATAAAGGTAAGCAAGGATGGTCAGAAGTTCATGTCCTTGTCTATCAAGAATAAGAACGCTGATGCTTCTTTGAATAAACCCAAGAAAACCATTGTTCACGAGGATGATGTACCATTCTGATTACGAGGAGAAAGTTGTGCAAAGGCTTTTTCAGCTTGCGGACGAGCAATGAGTATCCTCACCACAATGAGAAATCAGTATGCAACCCATACTGACTTCCGTGATTTCCAAGGTTTGATTCCCGAAAATACGCATTTCTTGCCTAGCAATATAGACATGATTTGCGAAAGAAAGGGACACTTCCTAATCGGTGAGTGGAAGAAACCTAACGAGAAAATGGCTACTGGTCAGCAATTGCTACTCAAGGCTTTTGCTCAAGTTCCTAAATTTACTGTGTTAGTCATTATTGGTAACACAGACAACGAACAAACTGAAGTTGGAGATGTTTTTCAAGTTGTTCTAGGTAAGTGTGTAAGGATAGGTGAAGGTCTTGATTACTTAAAAGACTTTTATGTTATGTGGTACGAATTTGCAAATCAGAAAGGATAGTTATGTCATACGCAAATATAGAGATGAAAATAATTCAATGGTCAGAAGCCAGAAAGATTATTCCTAACAGCACACCAGAAGTTCAGCTTCTAAAAGCAATGTCAGAGATGGGAGAACTAGCAGATGCCACGATTAAACATGACGAGGATGCTATTGTGGATTCTGTTGGTGATGTCATGGTCTGCCTTATTAACTACTGTGTGCTGCAAGACATAAACTTAGTACAATGTATGGAAATTGCGTATGACCAGATTAAAAATCGCAAGGGCATACTATTGCCTAACGGAGTCTTCCAAAAAGAACCCTGAGTCTTGTTTTTGACATAAAGATGTTCTACGATTTGGTTGCAACAATCGGTTGCGCTAGGAGAACATTATGAAATTCGAAATGGAATTTGGTTGGATTGGAAGTGAGAAAATTGTTGTTGAAACCCATGACTTTGAGAAGATTCAAATCATTCAAGAATTTATCGAGTTCCAAGAAGAACATGGTTGGGCGGTTGACTATGAAGCAATTGACGAACTTGAGGATGAGTTTGAAGAAGACGCAGCAGAAGAAGTAATTGCTGCTGGTCTAGACGATAGCGAATAAGCTACTTTGCCAACAGATAAAGCCCCACATTGCTAAAGGCGTACCCTGCGTACACGATAGCCATGTGTGGGTTATCTTTCCATAGCTGTTCACCAGCAATATAGGCGTAGATAGCACCAGTTAAGATGATTAGCCAAGCACTCAAAACGCACCTACATCAATGACTTCTCCACGGAACTCTATGTGGTCTTCGTCAAACTTGTGAACCAACTCAGGCCACAATAGTCTGCCATTAAAGAAGTTTAGCACCGCAAAGCCTGACCTATGATTGCTTGGGTTTAGTTCAGCATAAGTAAATTGAGGGCCATCAATTTCAGCCAATGTTCCGCAATCGACCCCAAAACGATTTCCTCGTAAATCTGCGAATGGCGTGACTTTTAAGGCGTGTAGATGCCCACAGACAGTTGAAACTCCCGCATTGAGGGTTGACGTATGAGTGGCATGAATTCCATTCTTGTAACGATGTTTGATAATCACATCCTCGGTAGGCCATACCGCCCAACAGAAATCCCAATCAAGGAAATGGTCTGTCAGCTTAAAGCCTAATACTTCTTTGTACTGTGGTGCGTGTTGAGCAAGTCGATTGCCAAACCTAACATCGTGATTGCCCCATGTCCACAGTAGCTTTACATTGTGCCTCGCTGCTTTAGCGGCTTCCTCAATCTCACCCAATGCGCCCTGACAGGCTTTTAACTCTTGGATAACAGTAGTCGCTGGTTGTTCAGTTACGTCATGTCGGCTTATAGACGCACCATCAAACGCATCTCCGTTACATATCACCGCCTTGGGTTTGAACTCTTGGATAGCCCATAGAAGCCCTTTAAAGGCTGTTGTACGCTGTGCAGGAATGAAGTGAGCATCTGAGAACACAATAACTGTTCCGTCTAATATGCCAAGTTCTATTTGCTTGAGTGGACTAAATGACTTTGGTTTGTTTTTATCGTATTTAACACCCCGATGGTCACTTGCATGAAGTGCCATATTGTATGTTTTCTCAATATACCTTCTGCGTAAATGAACTGCTCTATTTGCTATACCAAGATGCTCAGCTATTTTTTGTGCAGACTGAAGTTGACCCCATAGTTGGATAAACTCGGTATCGCTACACGTTTCGTTATGACTACCCATTGGAATCCTTAGAGAGTAAGTTTTCTAGCAGATTGATAACTCTATGCTCTTGCATCTCTTTTTCCTCATCAGAAGACTTAGGGTCTGTAGCTACACACATCAAGTCATGCAGAAAAATGTGAAGCAACTCATGTAAAGCAGTTCTGTCTAACGAATCAGGTGTTATTTTTTCAGCACCAAAGTCTCCAAGTCGATAAACAGCAAGCCTTGCAGCAGGGGTAAACTCAACAGATGCCATAGCCGCTTTAGCTGGCTTCATGCCCTTCTCAATTCTCCAATCACCAAGACTTAGCACTTGCTGCCATTTTTTTACACTTTGTGCGAAGTGTATGGCATCTTCTGGTGTAGGAATGTTAGGCATTACAACACCTTATACAAGATTTATGACAATTTAATTTAACAAGGCACACTCAGCAACTCTGCGCTTTGTCAGACCTGCTAGAACTTTACCACCGCCTTTATTCCACAGCATCAGTTGTTCTTTTGCGCCTTCCCAATCTTGGGCATTGATTTTCCGCTTGAGAGTAGAGGTCTGGAGTCTGCCAATACCTAAGTTATAGCAAAAGTCCACAATAGCATTGCACTTCTTTTCATCTGTCATAAGGATAGGGCAGTTCCTTAGAACACCCTGTAAGTATGTATGTTCTAACTCGTGCATAAGCAAAGCATTGGCTACGTCTTCACCTATGGGACTATCTTGAAGGGTAACTTTACGCCCATCAGCATAGTAGGTAGAGCCATAACCAATCGTAGCTACGTTAGCAGGGCAAAGGTAGGGTTTACTTCTAAACCCCTCAAACTGCTTACATAAAGATGCAGCCAGTTCTAAGTTCATATGCCACGCTTAGACAGAGTTCTATCAAGAAACCAATAGTTAATAGTTCCTGAGAGCAAAGCAGAAAAGTCTGGAGTCATCATTGTTTTGAAAACTTCAGTAGCTGGCGCACCCGCTAACCAAGCGTTCCATGCAAACCAAACATGGATAAATGACCAAACAAACAAAACCCAATAGGTGACCACAGGACGTACAGAAGCAGAAAGTGAGGCTACCCATCCACCAGCGGCTTTAACCATCTCTGCTTGCTGTGTAATGGCGTTGTTGAAAGCATCCATCACACCTACGTCAATAGCAGCTTCTCTTTGTGCGCCAATCTCAGCTAACTTCTGCTGACCACGTTGAGCCTCCAAGTCGCATTGGAACTTGAACATATTGAGTTCATGTTGGCGTTCATTTTTCTTATCCAACCACTTTAAGACTTCTGGGGCCATCCTAAAGATGCCACCAAAGATAGAGCCTAGTAGTCCACCAGAAAGAATATCAAGCATGATTAGTCCTCACAATGTTTGCATTTATGGTGACTATCACCATGAGAAAGTTTGACACCCGCCAAGAGGCCAATAAAGCCACCAATGATGGTTTGGAAAGCAGGGTGAAGCATGGAAAAGATTTCGCCATTGTCAACTTCCTTAGCCCATAAGCCAAGTAGGAAAGCCGCAACCATGCCAAGCACTGATAAACAAAGAGTTGAAGCAACCATTAAGGTTACAGAATAGGTTAATTTACCCACGACATCTTGGTTATGTTCCATTTTTATCCTTATGCGTACAAGTCTAATCTGCGAGTTTTAAACATTGCCAACTCTAACTGGTTGACCCAAGCCTTCTTGTTATACAGTTCCACTTCTAATTCTGCTATTACTAACTCAATCTTGTGAGCCTTCATTGCTAGTCTGTAGTCATCATCTACTTTCTCAGCAGCTTTATCAAAAACAACAGTCTGAAAATCGTATCTTGGCTGAACCATCGGATACCACTTGCTTGGGATAATCATTTCTTCTCACGCTCAATTGCTTCTTTGTATCCATGAATAACTTTGCTTCTTATTTCTGCTGAATCTGCTGTTCCAGCCCATACTGGTAGGTTGTTCCAAATCACCACGAAATCTTGACTTCTACAAAACCTAGCATTGTTTGTCAGCCACATTGAGAGTTGCTGATGTCTTTCTGAAGGGTTGTGAATGGTATAAGCAATTGACCAAAACTCCCTGACACTGCACAAGTCTTTTCCTGTGGAGTGAAGTGCTAGAGTTAAAACAAGTGCTAGTAGCCATCTCACGGCATTGCCCAAAGAATGACATGACTACAGAACATGACAAAGCAAAACAAAAAGGCTAGAGCCACAATAGCTTCTAGCCAATCCATCATTTTTTAATCCAAGTCTGCCAAACAGCACCAGCCGCCATGATTAGACCAGCCACCCATAGAATAGGCTTGGCAGCAGAGGCTATCCATCCCAAGACTTTAAAAGCACCCTGCAAGGCATCAAAAGCCTCTACAAGCCCTTTAGTGTTCTTGTCTATGCTATCTACCTTAGTCTCTACTTCAACGAGCCTGTCGTAGATTTGCTTGTGGGTGACTTCCATTACTCACTCCGTTGGTGCGTCTTTAGGTAACTGAGTTTCTGCTTGCTCTTTGATTTTAAGAATCAGAGGCCATACACCAGATTTGCTTGGCAATTCACCAAGGGTCTGCAATACAAAGTTAATCTCGTTAACGTCTAACTCTAATTTCATGCTTGACTCCAAGGTGTGCCAGTAGCAGTAACAGGGTTCTTCTGCAAAGCAATATTAGCCGCCAGAGCATCTTCAGTGGCTTGTTTGTCAACACCATTAGCCCACACCCATCCAAGCACAGTTTCTTGTGTCAGGTCTGCATAGGGAATCGTTGGTGTGCCATCAGCCCATGAGCAAGTTGAATAGATAGAGGCTGTGTAGTCTCCATCTACGGCTGTTGCAGTCCAGTGGGCTGTGGTGATGAAGCCATCAGAAACCAAATAGTCGGTCTGGGTTACCTGCCAAGTTGTTGTCGTAGTCATAATTTACCTTTCAAAGATTAGCGGCATCAAGTCGTGCCTTGAGTGAGTCAATGATTGCTTGTTGTTCTTGAATGCACTTCATCAGCGCATATTGCAAGTCGGTCTGATAGATTGACAAACGCATCTTGGGTTCTTCGTCTTTGCTTGCCCAGTTGCTTTCCATAACTAACTCAGGTGCAACGGCTTGAACATCTTGTGCAATGACACCTAAAGTAAGACCGCCATCTTGTTCGATGTTTTGGTCAATGTAGTTAAAGGTCTGAACAGGAATTGCACAAATTTTGTCAAGATAAGAAGTAGCAGGTGCAAAGTTTGTTTTCTCTCTGCGGTCAGAAAGATTTACATTGTTTGCCGAGTAGTTTGCAATGCCACCATTTGACCTAACATTCATTCTTAAATTGCTTGCACCAGAGCAATACAACATTTCGGGAGAAGTTCCATTGGGGTCGCCTGCCAAATCAATTCTTAATCCATATTGAGCACTTGCAGTTGCACCTGCATGAGAAATAACTGTAGCCCAATCGCCTGTATTTGATGTTACACGCAACTCATGATAATTTGCAGCACTATCAAAATAACTACCACCATTGCTTGCTTTAAAGTAACCACCAGAGGTTATTCTGGCTCGTTCTGTGCCACCCATTGAAAACTTCATTGGGTATGCGGCATTTAAAGTGTTTACATTAAAATTTAAACCATAGTTTGCTTCAATGGTGTAACCAGTACCTTCTGTAAACTTTAAATATTGGTCAAGATAAGTAGAATTAGAGAAAAATGCGCTAACACCTGTAGGATTTACTACTGTTAATTTGCCGTAACCGCTTGCAGTTGTCCCCACAAGCAAGTCACCCGCTGACGTTATTCTGGCTCGTTCGGCTATTGCTGTAGTAGATGAATTAGTATTTGAAGTAAAGAAACGTATGGTGTTATTAGACGCAGTAGCAGCACCAGCCGAATTTATTAACATACCATCCCCTGCGCCACCAATTGTGTGTTCGCTAGTTGAGCCAGATGGTCTAAGCACTAAAGACGGAACGCTTGTGCCACCTATTTCAAGAGTTCTGTTTGACCCCAAACCACTTGTGCCTGTCGGAGTAACTCCCAAGCCTAGATTGCCTGAGGTATCTAGCCTTAAACGCTCTGTTAAGTCGCCTGCACCTGTTGTAGTCGCAAACGCAAGATAAGAAGAAGCCACTCCACTTGTTGCTGTATCTCTATATGCACCAATTTTTCCTGTAACCCAACTGGCATTTGTGCCTGAATATCTAGCAGAAAAAGTAAGTGACCCACCAATGTTTGCGGCTAAGGCATCAGTTGCACCAAGCTCCAAATTGCCTGTTCTTGTAGTAATTCCATAACTTGCGGTTTGGATGTTACTGCCTGTTGTAGTGGTTTCAGGCGCATTGATAGTTCCAGCACCTAATACAGTCAACTTTGATATAGGCGAACTTGTACCAATACCTACATCACCTGCGGAACTAATGGTGGCTCTTAGTGAACCTGCCGTGTAAAAATCAAGTTGAGTCCATTGTGATGCTCGATAGCCACCCAAAGCCAAAGTGCTAGAACCACTCCAACCCAAAGCATCGTACCCACTAATAGCCACACCATTGTAAAAACCAGAAGTAGCAACTCCATCAACATTAAGATTGATTTTTCTACCTACACTCAAGTTACTTCCGTCATAAGTCAACCCAGAGCCAGTAGCCAATGCACTAGAACTAGATGCGTAAACCACACCGCCTGATGTGAATGATGTTAGGTTTGTACCGCCATTGGCAATAGGTAAAGTTCCTGTCACACCAGTTGTCAAAGGCAAACCAGTTGCATTAGTCAATGTTGCGCTTGTTGGAGTTCCCAATACTGGTGTTACCAATGTCGGAGAAGTCGCAAAGACAGCAGAGCCTGTTCCTGTTTCATCAGTTAAAGCAGAACGTAGATTAGCTGAATTAGGAGTGGCTAGAAAGGTTGCTACACCAGTTCCTAGACCTGATACACCTGTAGCAATAGGAAGACCTGTAGCGTTTGTTAGCGTCACAGATGCGGGTGTATTCAAGATAGCACCTGCGCCTAATGTCGCCACACCAGTAACGCCTAAAGTGCTAGATGCACTTAGAGTAGTGAAAGCACCAGCAGCAGGTGCAGTTCCACCAATAGCAGGAGGGCTTGCTAGGTAAGTAGAAAAGCCTGTACCCGATACTGTTGAGGATGCTGACAGAGTGGTAAACGCACCAGCAGCAGCCGTAGATGAACCGATAGGGCCGTTAAACGAGTCACCTTGTGCGCCTGTCTGAAAGTCCTTCAGTTGGCTCATCAACTCACGGATAGCATCGTTAATGCCAGAAGGCGCACACCCTTCAGCAATGTTAATAGAATCTATGTCTGTGTTATTAGCAGGGGTTGCGCTAAATTCACTAATCTTTGTCTTTGCCATATCAGTCCTTATTCGGGGTTAGCCATTCCAGTTAAATCAATTTTTCTTGGTTGGTTTGCTTGATAAAGCAGATTAAACATTGTTGGATAGTCTATGTTTGGCATTTTGCTTTGAACATCAAGTAATCCACGAACAGCAGCATTTGATAAATCTCGTGCTTGTTGTGGTGCATATTGACCAACTACTGATGGAATATTTTTTACACCACGAACAGTTTGACCAGCTAACATAGCACCTTCACCAATCAATCTTGGAGATGATGCAGCACCCATAAGCGCAGCAGCAGGTAATCCACCTAAACTAGATGCAAGTAAGGTATTTGTTCCAGACAATGCGCCCTGCATACCTCTAGGCATCCAATCAGCCATTGATTGACCAGCTAATGCCGCCATCAATTGATTATTTCCACCAGCTTCTAATTGTTTAACTAAATCTAGTCGTTGACCATAATTAGTATTTACGTTATTACGCATTACTGATTGCAGTTTACGCATAGCGGTATCTGCTGACTTCTTTTGACCTAATGATAGCGCACGTTCAATCTCCATAATTAAATCTGAAGATTGTGTATATGCCTTCATTGTTTCCGCATAAGTAGGTGCTTGTGCAGTAATTTCATTTTTTACAGAATCATAAATTGACTTAACAGATGAATATGCTGTTTTTTCATTTGGAGGTATCTTGTTAAGAACATTACCAATTGTTTGTTTTAAAGCATCTAATCCAATTGCAGTATGAAATTTAGTAGGGTCTGATGATTTGTAATCATTTACAAAACCTGCAACTTCAGATAAATATTTAGCTGCATCTGCATCTTTAATCTTACCTTCATAAGTTACCATCTGAGCAGCATCTTGTAATGACTTATCAATGTTGTCAAACTTTAAAATTGTTGCATCTTTTTTAACATCAATCATCCCAGAACGATATTCTTTCTGTTTCTCAATGTTCATCTGGCGCAAGTTTTCTTTTGCTAAATCAAGTACATCAGTATTAGCTACTTGGCCTCGTACATTTTGCTTTAAAGTTGATAGTTGTTCACCACCAGTAAGACCTGCTTGATAGGCTTGTGTAATTGGCTCAGTTCCAATTCCACCAGTTTTTCCTAAAATTTGTTTAGGTGCATTTGTTACTAGTTCTCCTACAGCACCAGTAGCTTTTAATGTTGCCAATAATGGGTCAACAGTACGAGCCATAGTAGCTAATGCTGGTGCTGCTCTTGTAGGTAACATTGACCCACCAGTTAATACTGTAGATAGGTCAGCCATAACACTAGCAGGGTCAGTTGCAATTGCTCTTTTTGCAGATTCAACGCTTCCATACTTTTCAGCATAGAACTGACCAACTTTGTTTGCTAATTCACGACTAGTTTTATCTTCGCCAATTGTTTGAACAAGTTTTTCTGGTAATACATTTTGAAGTATTCCAGCACCTAAATCTAAAACAGCTTTAGTTGTTTGAATTGGGCTTGTCAATGCTTCAACAGCCTCAGTTGCAACTTTTTTAACAGAAGAAGGAAAACTTGTAATAGCACCTAAAGCAACTTCACCAGCACTTAATGTTTGTTTTTCGGATTGCTTAGTTTCAGATTTTTGGCTATCAATGTATGCCTTAATTTGGTCATCTGTATAACCAGCAGCTTTTGCACCTTCGTAATCAAATGCCATCGTATTCTCCTTACTTATCAAAGCTAGATAGTGATGGCATCAAAACAGGCTTCAATGCGTTTAAACCACTCTTAGAATAACCTTGAGTCATCATTGCATTGCTTAATCTGTCATATCCACGTTGTGCGATTTCTTGTTGACGTTTTAAATTTTCTGCAATCTGCGCTCCAGACATACCTGCTGTAACAGTTGCTCTATCAAACATAGCGGCTTCTTGTTTAGATAATGCAGCACCAAATAAATCATTTCTTACTTGGTTTGCATATAAATCATAGTTTTGCCACCATTGACCAAACTCTTTAGATTTAGGGTCACTAGATTTAAGAGCAACAGTAATTGCTAGACGTCCTGCTGCATCCGTAACATATCCACCATATTCAGGCTTAAATGTTTCTTTCATTCCAGCAAGTTGAACAACATTATCAGAACGCTTTGCTAAGTCAGTCAAAATATTAGTTGGTAATGGTTTACCATCTTTTGCTTGTTCTGCTTGTCGTTTTGCTTCATCAATACGCAATGCAACTAATTGAGCAGTCAATGCTTTATTAGCCTGTGAATCTTCACGAGTTAAATCACGTTGAGTAGCAAGATTATTCATCTCGACAAGACTTCTCATGCTTTTATCTGCATCTTCTGCGTCCATGCGACCAAATCCTTGGCTAAGCTGCTTAGCATACGGAAGTACACTAGAATGAACAGCACCACCAATAATTAAAGGCTCAAATGGGTTATCACCTTTTTGCATTGAAGGCAATCCTTCAAGTTTTACAGGCTTAAACTCGCCTTCTGGTGTTCTTTGTAAAAGATTCTCACCCTTTTTAATAGTGAGTGTTTCTGGACGCATTGACTTTTCAATTCCAGCAGCAGTTTGTAGTGCTTGCCATCCAGCAGGGCCAAGACCAATTAACTGATTCATTGCAGAAGAAACACCCTTACCTGCGGCTTGTGGCATATTTGGCCCCGCAATCTCTTGACCTGATATGTTAGTCAATGGTGTTTCGGCAAATGTCTCAGGACGATATGCTTTAGCTAAAATCTGTTGTGCTTGTTGTTGTTGCTCAAGAAGTTGTTGTTCTTGCTGACGCTTTTTCAACATATCTTGCAATTGGAAGTTTTGCAGTTGTTCTTGCAAACCAGCTTGCATTGTTCCTTTATAGGCTTGCTGACCTTGTTGTAAGCCCTGTGCAATAGATGCACCAGTATTGCCACCTTGAAATAAGCGTCCCGCTAGAGCATACAAGGCTTGTGCTTGTGCATCGTCACGATTACGAGCAATGTCCTCTGGAGACATACCCAAAAGACCCATAGTGCTTGAGCCACCAGTACCAAAAATATCTAATAGTCCAGCCATGATTAGCCTACTTGAAAGTAAGGATTGATTACAGCATCAGCATTAGTATTTCCAGTTAACCAATTAGAACCACTATTCCACAAATTACTAATGCCAGTAGAGCCACCTAGATTTTTATACAAACCACCACCAACAGCAGCCAAACCGAGAACATTTTGCAATGTAGATGTGTCTGTAGTGCCAGTTTGTGTAGATTGACCCACTCGTCCTAATGGGTTTCCATATACTAATGATAGATAGTTCTGCAAGTTCTGCTGTGGTTGGTTTTGCAGGAAATTAAACTTAGCAATGTCTGCTTGCGTTTGTGCGCCTGTATAACCTTCACGAGCCTGACCTGCTTGTAACAAGGCTTGAATATCTTGGTAATCAGCACCAGCCATCTGAGGCGCAGCCATCGTAGCGGCTTGTTGCCTTGCTCGTTCTGCCTCATAGTTCTGATAAGCCAACTGACCTGCTGTGTTAGCCAATTGTTGACCAAACTGACCAGTAGCTCTGTCTTGTAAAGAACCCATAGCACCAGAGCCATAACGTCCTGCCATGCTTGATTTAGATGCAATGTCGCCTAAAGTCTGTTTGTATTGCATTTCAGCCGCTTGTGCAGCAGGTTGAAAAGCACCTTGAAAGAATGGATTTCCACCCAAGAAGCCACCAGAAACTGTGTTTTGCAACTGATTCTGTGCAGACTGTAGTAGTGGGTTACCCAATGAAGCACGAGCCTCTAAAGCCTGTAAACCTGTCTGAGTGGTAGTGGAAGGCGAAACATATGTTGGGCCACCATAGTATTGAGGGCCACCGCCCTGATACAGTTGTTGTGCTTGCTGTAATCCGTAACCCAGATAGGGTTGGATTGTTGGGTCAATTTGAGATGTGGTAGTCGTAGCCATCTTTACTCCTAGAGTTTCGGATTCCAAGATGGGTCATCCACGGAATCCATTATACATAAATAATCAAAATCAACCAATAATTGCATATCTATACGTCTTATTTGCAGTTGAATTGGCAAAGTGGGTAATCGTAGCCGTACCCTGTCCTTGGGAACTAGCGTATATGTTTGTCGAGGCAGCGAGTGACACTAAGTTAACAGTCGCTATCACGGATGGCGTAGATGGTCTTGTAGGGCTTGTTCCAGCCACATAATGCTCAATTACCACACCAACATCTGATGCTCTCCACATCAACTGGATATAGTCATTAGCTGCCAAATTTACATAAAAGTTCATTGCCCCAATTAAGTGATATGGGTCACCAGATGATTTTCTCTGGGCTAAACCAAACCTACTGTTAGAAGCAGCTATATCTGTTCCGTTCTTTCTGAACCAAATATCAGCATCTTGCGAGTCGTTTGTTGTGTTTTTCAGTTGGATAGAAAACTGTATGTTATACAACCCTGCTGCTTTTACATTCAACCTAGAACTATTTGATAAAGTAACCCCATTGGAGAAGTCTGTTGTGTCAAAAGTAATGGGATAGGCAGTCGTTGTATTAGCTACAGTCTGGTCTGTTCCGTCTTGAAAAGCACCATAAGGCGCAGAATCAGCAAAAGCAGCAGCAGAAGCAGGGACAAAGACAATTACGCTGTCTGGGCCTATCCTTCTATCTGTCAAAGTGGTAGTTAAAGCTCCACCAGTTGCCAGCGTCAAAGTCCCTGTGTTATTGGTCTTTCCGTCCATGATGCCACGGACTACTTCAGCCACAGCCCTCTGGTCACCACCAAATGCGGGTAGGCTTCTAAACATCAGCGAACCCCTTGTGGAGTCACATCCACATCCACAGAGATAGCGTTATTCCAGTTAGCACCAGTAGGAGTGACTTTCAGCCTGTGATACCTACCTGCGCTTCTAAGTGGCACACGATTCTCTGAACTAGCAGCTACGGCAGTATTAAAACTTACACCTTGGTTTAACAGGGTACGAGAAGCAATAGCCACAGTTGCAGAGCCATTGTCAACAATAGGTCTAGCTAAAGTTACTACTGAGTTAGCACCAATGTCTAAGTCACCCGTAGAAATTACGGCTGTTTGGTTAGCACCTGTAAAACTCATCACACGAGTGGCTAAAGTACCACCAAGGAAGTATTTACCGCCAACATATAAACGTGAGTCCAAAGAAGTAGTCAAAGCATCAATAGATGTTGAAATACTATCTAGTTGCTCAAGTGTTACAGACGATGTAGAGGCTTCAGACAAGTAGTCTGTACCCGCATCACCATAAGTCCACTTTTGGGTCTTAAAGTTGTAAATCAGTACGTTTCTATTTCCATTAACAGATTTGTAATTCCAGATTACAAGTTTACGGATAGGGTCAACGGCAGCAGACATAGTTCCATAGTCAGAATCTGAGGCATCTTGCAAAAAGAATCTATCTACTTTTTCTGCGCCAATAGGTGTTACGTTTTGCCCATCACACAAATAAAAGCCATCATCAGACAGGAAGAAAGTAACACCTTGGTACTGAGCAATTGAGCCAGCTACCATGCAACCCTTACCACGAGAGATATTGTCAAACTGGAAAATAAACGGAGTACCTACATAACTCATGCGGTGAATTGCTCTCTCTAAAAGAACAAGACCAAACTCACCACCACGGATTCCTACAATCTGTCCACCATCAGGAATGTCCTGATAATCAGACTGCGTGTTTACGTTCTCTGTCCAATCTGTTTCATCATTGATGGCTGACCAACGAACACGATACTGTTGTTGTGTCGTTTCTAACGTATTTGCAACAACTACAAAATCACGGACAACTGTAATGAACTTAGCAATAGGTGCAGTAGCCGATAAGTCAGCAAACGATGTAGAAGTTCCTAGCGTCCATGCTTGGAGTTTTTCGGCATTGTTTGTAGAGATTACAGTCTTACCAAACTGAGTAAAACGAACCCTGTCGTTAGTGCCAGTTGTCATCCCAGTTTTAACCTGAGTAATAGCACCAACACCACTTACTGTATAAATCTTAGATGAGCCAGCAGCAAACAAGGCAGTATCACCATTAGGTTGCTTAGCAGCGTAAAGTGAAGTTAAATTCTCAGCAGCATTACTGGTTGAAAAAGTTACTGGCGCAGGAAATGGGCCATAACCGATAGCCTGAGAAACCACGTTTTTAGCATCAGTTAACGCACCTGACACGCTAGGTTGGTCAGGCATCCACTCACCAAAAGTTAATTTTTTCGTAGCCATGTGTTACTTCCTTGAGACTGAATTTCCCAATCGTTGTCGTTAGCAGCAACTGGTGTCCATGTATTTGAATCTCTTGAAACTGTTGTCCAAGTGTTTGAGTCTCTGCTTACTGGTGTCCAAGTGTTGTCATTTTCGACAACAGGATTCCAGTTATCACCAAGAATATGACCATCCGCAACAATCGTAGCAGTTGCAGTAAACGCAACAGGGCCACCATAGGTAGCGTTAGCTTGTGCAGATATTTGAGCAGTAGCATTTACGCTTGCTACAGAGTCTCTAACCCTAATTGCAGAAGCAACTACTGTAGATGTTGTGGTAACACTAGCAGAAGCATTTTGCTGACGGATTGCAGATGCGCTTACTGTTGCATTACCAGTAATACTTGCTACACCTTCAGCAACAATACCGCCATTTGCGACAACTAAAGCTACGCAAGTAACGGAGGCTACGCCATCCTTAACAATACCGCCAACAGCATTTACAGTGGTACTACCAGTGATACTACCACTAGCAAACTGGACACGAATAGCATCGCAGACAACAAAAGCTACTGCATTTATTCCTACTGTTGCGTTCTGTACTCTTGTGCCTTCACATGAAGCACTGGCATTAGCCGTAATGCTTGCACTAGCTAACTGAACTCTTACTGCATCTGCCGTAACAGTTGCTGAACCATCTACTGCCCCACTACCACTCTGAACCCTCGTGCCATTGGCTATAACGCTTGCAGACGCAGTTACAGACCCATAGGCATCCCATAGGGTTACTGAGGTTTCGTAAAGTGGACTATCGAGTGTGAGTGTTAAGTCATCAATGCTAGACTTTAAATTGTCTAGCGAGTCAATTGTCCACGGAGGCAGTAAGTCAGCCATCTCACGCTAAAGTAACGCTCAATGAACCAGAGGCAATGCGAAACACATCACCAGTTGCAATCGTCTTAGATGCGTCTAATGGTGTGTGATACAACAAGTTACCTGTAGTCAAAGCATCACGGATACCTACATGGGTAATTGTTCCCCATGCACCACCAGCTTGAGGAAACTCAATAGCAGCAGAGTTTGTAGAAGCACCATTACTAGGCGCACCAAAAGTTACAGACTGACGAGCATAGCTAGTACCAGAACATTCAGTTCCAGTGTCAGCGTCTGTAGGGTCAGTTGTGTATAAAGCAAGATACACAGTAGTTGGTGCTGTGTAAGCGGTTGCTCGTAGAGTTACGTTAATTAAAGCGTTCTCAAGATAGTTCGACATTTCAGCCATAGTTTCACCTTGGAGTTAGTTTCATTGCTAAAGGAACACCAGAATACTGACCTTCTTCGTCAGACTTGGTGAGAGAACCAATTGCTCTATCGTACATAGTTCCCCATGTATTGATTCGAGCATCGTTCATTAGATAAGGCTCAGCTTCAATCAAAGAAGCATAGAGCAAAGCATCTGGTGCTGAAGTTAAAAATACGTTTGTTGTGTTACTGCTAGACAAATATGCTGGTGCAGCAAAGTACAACATTTTTACTGTGTAGACTGCATCAGGGATAGGAGACAATTGAAAGTCATTAGCCAAGATTGTATAAGACCTAGGAACACCTACCCACAGTGCCCTTGGGTCATTAGACAATGCTGAAGGGCTTGAGTAACTTAATGGCGTGAGTGGATTAGTTACCACTACAAAATCACGCACCTGTAAGAAGTCACTAGGCAATTCAACAGTAGCATCATCCTTGACAGTCGCAGTCGTTACAGATTTCAACATCTGGCGAATACGCAACTCTCTACGGAGTCGGTTTTCAGCAAATGTAATAAAGTCTGGAATCTGAGAAGTTAAGTCAGACCTAGCCAAATAGTTTCCTATTGAGGTCTGTAAGTCAGAGTAGGTAGCAAAACTCATACAACTCCTGTCCGAGTTCTAAAAACTCTGTTATCACGCTCGTTTAGCCATGCCTTGAATCGTTTTTCATCAATCACATCAAAGCCACGCATAACTCCCTGCTTATTTAGTTCGTCAATGACTGTAAATGGAATAGAAGCTATTTTGTTACCAAACAAATCATCAGACCATTTAGCACGTTCATCAAAGGAGTTATATTCCTTTTTGTTCTGCTCAATAATGTCTGTAATGTCTTGTGTAGTTTCAATAACAATACCGCCATCGCCATCAGCATGGACTACAGAATCTCTAAATTTAACAGGGTTTTGCATACACTAATTCTATCAGTTTTGCTAGAAAAAGAAATGCCCCAGATGGTTAGTCTGAGGCATTTTCGGAGTCACCTAAATATTAGGTCAAGTCAGCAATGATGCCGTGTGCAGCTTCGTTCTTAACTTCCAATGTGAACTCAGCCAACAGTTGTGTAGATTCAGCATCACCAGTAACAGCCAACTCATTGGTCTGGAAGGGACGCAGATAAGCTACGGCAGCCATGTCAGGGTCAAGCACAAATGCAACATCATCAGCAGAGTTAGTGCTGTTCATATATCTTGAGGGTACCACGGACAAAGTTCCGAAGTCACTCAGGTATACATCAGCTGCGCCAATGATGGTAGTAGGGGCATTTGATGGGGCCATGTAACGCTGAGCAGCAATACCAGCAAAAGCAGATACTGTTTGCTTGTGAGCAGGTGTAACCATCAAGATTTTAGGATTGCCACCTGCGGTGTAAACACCACGGACAGCAGTCTGCAAGAAAGCCTCTGTGAAAGTGCGGTTTGTGCCGTTTGTACGAGCAGTAGTACCACCAGAACCAGCAACACCAGAAGTGCCGCCAGAGTAAGTAGTAGACAACCATGCTTGCAAACCACCCAAAGCACGAGCAGTAGAGGAGTTACCATTGGTAGCAACTTGGTTGCTCAGCAATGTCAATTCCATATCCCGCTTGATTTCAGCAGATGCTTTAGCCAACTGATAAGCCTTTTCAGACTTACGTCCAGCTTTGTCCACAGCGTTCAAGGTGTTTGAAATCTTGATTGTCTTCTGTGAAATCTGGCAACGATTGCCAACACGAGTTGTAGGAGACATAGTAGCGTCAGATGCAGTAGCACCCTCAACTGCCACATTCAAGCCAGCAGCAGCCAAAGAGTCTGTCTGCCACTCGTGATAAACAGCAGTAGCCTTTGTCTTACCAATGGTAGACATGAAAGGTGTGTCTGTAGGGCTGATGTTATAGATAACGTCAGAGAGGTCTTCACGCATACCGATTGCGGTATATGTTTGATAGGTAGCCATAATTTAATACTCCAAATTTAAAAGAATCGTTCAAATGCTTTTGCTGCGTCAGTAACTTTTCCAGTTTCACGCAACCTTTGCATAACCTGTTTATCTTGTGAAGACCTAGTAGCAGGAACTGAAGTACCAGAGCGCATCATCTTAGGAGCAGACTGAAGTTTTTTATTCAACTCTGGTTTGCTCTTTTGAAGTTGCTCATACTTCATTGCCTTATACAAGGTATGCACAGCACGACTGTCATACACGGAACTGAGTTCTTGGTCAGACCAACCTACAGACTTCGCATAGTCACGGATTTGTTTCCGTACCGCATCACCCTGTGGTGTCGCTAACTCAGGAATCAGACTAACTAACTTCTCAGATTCTTGACGGAGATGATTTTGCAGAGAGGCTTGTTGCTCGGCTTGTTGCTGTTGGGCAATGCGTTGCTGTTCATTCCTGACTACTGCTAACTGTTTCTCACGTTGGCTCTGTTCAGCTACCGCTACCGCATAACCGATAGGGTCTGTTTCCTTTAAAACTTCTAAATCCACACTCTGATGTTGCTGCGTAAGGAAGCTATCCAAGGCTTGCAACTTCTGAGCGTATGCCATTCGCTCTTGTTTAACTTGCTCTAAATGACCACGTTCAGCTTCAATTGCCTTACGTTGTTCAGCTAGAGCCTGAGACTTTTTAGTGTAATCCGTACCTTGTTGATAACCCTTGATAAGTTCGTCTAGTTCTACTTCGACTTCCTCACCAGATGCTTTGACTTTATATCTCTGCTTGGGTTGTTCTTCTTCTTCAGAATACTCAACTTCATCAGACGCTTCAAGTTCTTCTAGTTGTTCTTCAGTTTGGCCTTGTTCGGCTTCGTCAGAATCACCCATTAAACCTTCAAACGCTGTTGCGGCTTGGTTTACATTTAGGCTTTCACTCCCTTGTGGGTTGGTGTTTTCCATTTGTCATCTCAATAATCACCAGAAACCTTCTGGACGGAGGGTAGCTTTTAGGCTACAGAATTTTCCACTTCTTATCCCTAATCACAGTTTCCGAGGCCAAGCCTTCTAGGTGTCCTGTAATTAGTTCTAATGTCTTTATGTGCTGATAAGCAGTTTCTCGCCTATCAGATTCTTCTGCACTTGTGTTAATTATTACACTAATCTGCTGATTTTTCAAATTATTTAATACTTCTTTGAAAAAGTCATCATTTAACAGGTTTTTAGCCCATTGTGCTAACAGGTGCTTGTCCATATTGGTTTTGTATTCCAGAAATAATGTCATTGATACTCAAACTAGACCTAGATGGCATACCTTGCTTGCTACCCAAAATGCTCATCAAGTCGTTGTAACTCATGTTTGATGGTTGTGAATACTTAACTGGCTCTGGTACTTTGCCATAGTTGGGGTCTAGGAACTTCTCCCATTGAGTACCAATAAGTAAGTTTCTGTCACCAAAGTTAATTAGAGGCAATGCAGTAAATGGTGCAGCAGTTGGTTTTGGAGGAGTTGTCCAATCCTCTGGAATAGGCACAATGTCAAAACCAGTTGATGTTCCTGTATTAGACAAAGCAGCACCTGCACCAAGCAAACCAGCAGCAGACAAAGCCAACTGAGCAATCTTAATTGGGTCAGTCTCTTTTGGTTTTTCAGCAGTTATTTTTGGTGCTTCTAATGGTGTCGTTGGCTGAATTAACGGAATTGTTGCAGCAGTTACCGCATCTGTAATGCTTGATGGTCTTTCAGCAATAATAGTTTGCTGTGGAATTGGTTGTGTTACGGCAGGAGAAACAGTAGATGAAACAGGAGTTGTTGCCAATAAATTCACTACTTGGTCTGCTGTAAGTGGTCTATCACCAGTAATTTTTACAGTTTCTGGTGCATTTGTAATCAATGCGTTATTTATAGCATTTAATGTTTGTTGGTCAACTTGTTTTGGTGCTTCCACCTTAACAGTTCCTGCATCTGGTATTGTGGCTATTGTGTTTAATACACTACTTAATGATGGTGGTGCAGAGCCTGTAATTGCAACAGTACCACCATCCGTAACTGGTGTTGAAACCGCAACTGGTGTCGCAAGAGCAGTACCACCAGAATTGGTAATAAAGTCATCAATCTGAGCATTTGACAAACCTGCTTTTTTCAAGTCATTGATAAAGTTTGTCTCAGTTGCATCAGCAATCTGCGCTGGTGTCATGTTGGTAAAGTCAACAGGAACGTCCAATGAGTTAATATAATTATTCAATGCACTACCTGCATACGCACCACCACCACCAAGCAATGCGGCTTTTAGCGTGTCTTCTGCGCTACCACCTGTTAAAGCAGTAGAACCACCCGCAATGGTTGCGCCTGTAGCACCAGCCAAAGCAGAACCTGTTAAACCAGTAGAACCTGCAATTAGATTGCTTAAATAAGGCGCACCAAGAACACTAGCAGCCAAAGCCAGAACAGGACGAGATGCGGCTAACAAGCCTTGGTCACCACCACCTGCAAAAGTACCAGAATCAATTACTTCGCCAGTTTTAGGATTAACTGTCTGCCAATTAGCCTTGTTGTTTGGGTCAACTCGTGTTTCATAAACAACTTGGGGAACACCAGCAATTTGTTGTTCGATGTTATCGCCTTCGATAACTCTACCTCTAGCAGTTGGTATTACAGGCATAGTCTGTCCAGTTTGTGCTATCTGTGTAATCTGTGCAGGTGTAGTCGCAACTACGTTAGATGTTTGTACTTGTTTAATTGCATTTGGTGTACTAGATGGGACATCATTCTTAAACTGAGACAAAGCATCAATAACTGATTGATTGTAGATTGCAGTGCCTTCAGCGTTAGTATGCAAAGCATCCACTAACAACTTCTTGTTTTGTAGAATCTCACCCTGAGTACCTACCAAAGCAACATTCTTATTTTCTTTTGCAATCTCGTTAAACAATGGGTCAACTTTAGGGTCAAAGTTGTTTGTTACCACATCATTGATAGACGCAGCATAAGGAGAACCAGTAAGGACAACATTAACACCTTGGTCACCCAAAGTTTTAACAATCTGGCTTATGTTGTCTTTGATAGTTCCTTTATCAACTCCCTGTAGAAAATCAACTCCACCTGTTTGTAAGAATACAGTAGCGTTAGGGTCAAACTGACCACCACCTGCCAAGTAAGTATTTAATTGATTAAGAGTGTCAGCAGTAGTTGCACCGCCTACAGCCACATTTGTAGTGGCCTGTCCAGTTGCTTGTGTTAGTTGTTCTGGCAATGCAGTATTAAGGCTATTCCAACTAGCACCTGAGAGAATATTGCCACTTAGCAAACCACCAGATTTTCCACCAGTTGCATTAGCTACGTCTTCACCAGAAATACCATACTGAGCCATAGCTGATTGAGTTGCGGCTGCATTAGGATTTGTAGCTAAGAAATCACGGATTGTTGCGTAAAGGTCTTCAGCAGAACCACCTGTACTCATCCTGTAGCGCATTGCATCAGATATAGCCATGATTAACCTTTAATCTCTACGTTGGATGTAATGCCAGCACCAATCTTCATTGCTTTCAATTGTGCTTCTGCTTCAAACTCTTGTTGTTTCAGTGCAAAGTAAGCCTGTTGTTTCTCACGCTCAAGTTGCAATTTAGCACCTTCCTTCTCACGCAACAATTGCATTTCAAGACCAGCTTTCTGCTGAGCCATTTGCATATCAATTTGTTGTTGTTGTTGTTGCATCTGCATATCAGCTTGTGCTTTAGCTTGATTAGCTTGTATCTCAGCTTGAGTTCTAGCCATCAATGCTTGCACTTCTGGAGGCATCTGTTGTTGCTGTGGAGGAGGATTGCTCAACGCTTGGTCTTGCTCTGGTGTAATAGCCTTGTAGAACTCAGCACTATCTTTAAAGCCAGCAATTTCTACCATGCGTCCCAAAGTTCCACGATACTGAGCAGGTGAAACGTAAGGATTAGCAGGGCCATACTGACCAATCAACTGCTCTTGTTTAGCAAGAACCATAGACAACATAGCCATCTGCTCTTGACGATTCCCTGCGCCCAAACCTACGTTGATAGACACATCGTATTGGTTTGCCCATGTACGAGGGTCAAATTCTACGAACTCACCACGCATACGAACCAAACGAGCCTTGTCTTGGTACTTACAGAGCAAATGCAGGATACCCTTGAACAATGACTTAACGCCTGTCTCAGCAAAGATTCGAGCGATAAGTTCAATCTTACCTGCGCCAGCTTGTTGCATAGAGGCTACTGCTGCTGCCGTGACATTCTGCAAGATAGAAGGGTCTAAACCCTGTGAGGCATCGCTAACACCTGTACGCTTAGACTGAACTGTATCCAGATACTGAAGCATTGGGAAAGCCTGAGATGCTACGTTCTGAACAACTAACTGTTGTACAGCATTAGGTGACTTTGCACGAATGACACCACCCGCAGTAGAAGTCAATAAATCGTCTAAATTTACTTGACCCTCTACGGCAACTACTCTGGCGTTATTGGTCAGATATAAGTTATCCAACATCTGACGAGTAATAGTCGTTTTGATTAGCTGAATGTCTGTAGTTCTATCAGCTAGTGAATTACCAAAGAACTTGTGCGGAATTGGAATAGGACAGATTGAGTGGAAAGGAACATAGTCTGTTTCCTCAATAATCTCATTACCTTTTTCATCTTGCAGAATTTCATTACTTGCGTAAAAAGTCTGAACCAAGCTACAGATACCTTTGCCGTCTATATCAGTTTTGACATAGCACTCAAAGACTTCAATCTCTTGCATTGAAGGGTCATCAGTCTGAACTTGGTAGGGTTGCTCACCAGCAGGATAACGAGCCACACGCTCTGGCGTATAAGCCAAAGCATCACCCATCTGTAGGCTCTCTACTTGCTTCTTATTGAAACCCATAGCAACCAGTGTGCTACGAGTCAACATCTGCCTGTGAGCCACGAATGGACTATCAGCAATAGTTCTAGCCTTCTTGCTAATCAAGAACTCCTCTGGAGGAACATTCTCAATCGTAACTTTGCCTGATTTCTTTTTCTTCTGTACAACTACGTTATGAGTAGAACCCATAACTGGCATACCCATTGGGTCAATTACTGGCTGACCATTGGGGTCAAAGATAGGAAATTCTGTCGTATCTTGCTCGACAATTTCCATACTCTCATCGCTCATCAGCATAGCTAACTCATCGTTAGACAAGTCAAAGTAACGCTCTTTTATTACGTCTTCTTTATCTTCCCAGAAAGCCTTAACAATACCGTTCTTCTGTAGCAAGGCATCCTTAAACCAATCATGCAGGATAGCTACGCCTTCGTTGTCTCGTGAGAAAACCCAATTACAGTAGTCAGTAGCTTGCTTGGCAGAGGCTTCGTCCCTTGGGCCTTGTGGCTCAAATACTACGATATTATCTGAGCCTGTGAAAATGCGAACAAGTGAAGGCAAAGCACCATCAATGGCCTCTGCAACTTCACCTGTAACGATTTGAGATTTACCCTCTACTTCATTTCCGTAGGGCTGACGGAGATATGCTTCTAAAGCCTGTTTTCTTTGCTCAACAGTCTCGCTCTCAATGTAGCCGATAGAGTCATCAATCTCAGCTTGCAGTATCGACTTCAAGTCGTTCGTTTCCATGTGCATCCTTTGGAGGGCGACCAAGTTTCGGTCTTGGTGAGGATTGTAACTCTTTTAC
>Ga0209087_1000353_pt1 | contig 30536 bp, 40 predicted proteins | sample S_130805_EF_Meta_FD_187321 | JGI IMG/M metagenome (GOLD analysis project Ga0209087, IMG submission 187321) | Freshwater microbial communities from Lake Simoncouche, Canada to study carbon cycling - S_130805_EF_MetaG (SPAdes) (version 2) | ecosystem: Environmental > Aquatic > Freshwater > Lake ... | reverse complement strand
AGCATGAACGTGAGCAACACAGAAACCCAACTGATCGCCCTAGCCGAAGCCTGGACGCAAGCCAAGGAAACCGAACGAGCCGCCAACGCAGCCCGCATCAAAATCGAGGAAGACATCATAGCCATAACCGGAGCCAAGGAAGACGGTCGCGAAACGCACAATTTGCCAGACGGTCTGAAAATCATCGTGGTCGGCAAGCTGACCTACAAGGGCGACCTGGTAGAGATTGCGGATCAAACCGCTGATTGGCCTGACCAATTCAAGATAGTCCGAACCAAGCTCGAACTTGATGAGCCTAAGATTCGCAAAATCCGAGACGTGAACCCGAGCCTGTGGAAACGGATCGCTGAATACATAGACACAAAACCAGCCAAAACCGGCATTTTGATTGAACGGAACCCGAAATGAGCTTTGACCTAAAATCCATCAGCAAGAACGAGAGCATCAGCGCCCCCAGACTTGTCGTCTATGGCGTCGAGGGTATCGGTAAAAGTACCTTCGCCGCTGGAGCGCCTAACCCGATCTTTATTTTAACCGAGGACGGGCTAGGCTCTCTGTCCGTTGCGCACTTCCCCGTCGCCAAGACATTCGCGAACGTGATGTCAGCTATCGCAACGCTGCATGATGAGGACCACGACTTTTATACCGTCGTGATCGACAGCTTGGATTGGTTGGAGAACATCATCTGGCGTGAGGTCGAGGCGGCACATGACGCCAAGGATCTAGCCTATGGCAAGGGTGCCATCATCGCAGCGGATCGCTGGCGGCAGGTTCTTGAAGGCCTGGACGCGCTACGACTGCATCGCAAGATGGTCGTGATCTTGCTCGCGCACACCACCATTAAGAGGTTTGATAGCCCAGAGGTTGAACCCTATGACCGCTATCAGCCGAAGCTACAGGAGCGGTCCAGCGCGGTGATCCGTGAGTGGGCAGATGCGCTGCTGTTCGCCAACTACAAAGTTATGGTGAAGAAAGACGACGTGGGTTTTAACAAGACCACGAACCGGGGCTTTACCACCGGAGAACGCTTGCTGTTCACCAATGAGCGGCCTGCGTACATGGCGAAGAATCGCTATGCGTTGCCTGACTCGATCCCGCTTTCCTGGGATGCCTTTGAATCTTCAATCGGAGCCTGAAATGCCTGAGATTAACTTTGACCTTAGCGGCTATGAGATGTCCGCGCCCACGTCCTTCGATCCTATGCCTCCCGGTGACTACGTTGCTATCGTCACCAACAGCGAGCTGAAGGACACCAAAGCGGGCGATGGGCAGTATATCGAACTGACCATGCAGATCGTGGACGGTGACCATAGCGGTCGCCGGCACTGGGAACGCCTCAACATCATCAACAAGTCCGACAAGACCCAGGAGATTGCACGCGGTCACCTGAACGCGCTGCTCAAGGCTTGCGGAGTGCCCAACGCCAAGAACACCGAGGAAACCCACGACGTGCCTTTTACGTTGTCGCTGGACCTAGACCGCAAGGAGCCAACCCGTAACCGCATCGTGGGCTATTCCCCAGCGGGATCGGCACAAGCCCCCAAGGCAGCGCCTAAGATCGGCGTTCCCGAAAAGCGCGCCTGGGAGCGGTAGATATGCCTGTGGTGCCTGATCCTGAGAAGACTACGGCCAATGCCATCTATGCGTGGCACGCCGAGCGGAAGGACGATTTCCGCGAGCATCTTGGTGCGTCTCTGATCGGGCACCATTGCGACCGATACCTGTGGCTGACGTTCAGGTGGGCGTTCAAGCCTGAGTTTCCTGGTCGGCTGCTGCGTTTATTTGAGACGGGTAAACGTGAGGAGGAACGGATTATCAACGAGCTTCGCGCTATCGGCGTGGACCTACATACTGAAGAAGACGGCAATCAGATTCAGTGCCGCGATGCTTTCGGGCATTTCGGGGGTTCAGTCGATGGCGTGGGTCGTGGTTTTCCCGAGGCTCCGAAGACGTGGGCTGTGTTTGAAGCCAAAACTATGAACGATAAGGCTTTCAGCGGGCTAATAGCCAAGGGCCTGAAGGCAGAGAAGCCCGAGCATTACGCCCAAGTGCAGACCTACATGGGCCTGTTGAACCTAGAGCGAGCCATGTACGTCGCCGTAAACAAGAACAGCGACACGATCCACAGCGAGTGGGTTCACTATGACGCAGGCGCGTTCAACCGTTCCATAGACCGCGCCGGCAGGGTGGTGACATCTACCTTGCCGCTAACCAAGGCCAGCGAAGATCCGAGCAACTGGCTCTGCAAGATGTGCGACGGCTATGACCTTTGCCACAAGGATAAGGTTGCCGAGGTCAACTGCCGAACCTGTTGCCATTCTACGGCGCAGGAAGGGGGCACCTGGCACTGTGACCTGCATAGCAAGCTACTCACCTACCAGGACCAACTAAACGGCTGTGACGGGCATCTGATGATCCCGCCGTTGGTGCCAAATGCCGAGGCTGTTGACGGTGGCGTGAACCATATCGAATATAAGGACAAGACGACGGGCGAGACGTTCACGCAGGGCATTGGCTATGTGCCGAGCCTAGCGTTGGCGACCCGACAGTCCAAGGCTGCGGGCCGGCGCAAGGTATCCGGCATCCCGTTTGATGATGAAATCCCTTTTTAGGAGAATAAAATGGAACAACAAGGATACTATTTAAAAGAAGCTAAAACTATGTGGTGCCCGTTAACTCTTGCATCAGAAGATCCCGTGACTTGCAAAACAGACAAATGCATGGCTTGGCGCTGGGTATTTTTTGAAGGTAAAGAAAGCAATTCTCACGGATATTGCGGTATGGCTAGGCAAATTCCGTACACCGAAAGAGATGCACAAGATGAAATGCCCTTTGGCTGAGGACTGACGATGTGGATTTTTAAAGATGTGAAGATGCTGGAGCGCGAACTTGCCGAGCATCGATTAGTGGCCGAGTCACGCAAAGTCTGGATCACCATCCTCGAACAACAAATCATTCAATTAAAAGCCAAAACCCCTAAGCGCGATCCAAAAACGGGACGATATGTCATTCATAATCGGTAGCTGCGAGAAGTGGTTCCCAGGATTTATACGCCGGGAATATACCCGTAATTTACAGGACGGGCATGGCGACTATTACGCTTGCTTCATCCACGGCCTGCGAGTGATCCAAGGCCGAAGCCTAGAGTTCCAGTGCGTGATGTCGGATGACGCTGTGGCCGGCGCTGGGTTCCTGGCACCCATTGAGGCGTTCTGTTGGAAGATCCCCGAGGCACCCAGGACCAAGGGCGTGCCGGTAGACATGACGTATATCCAGCCGTGGGACAATTTCTCAAGTACCTTTGGCGTTCACGAGTTTGATTTTCACCGCCGCATGAAGGCGCTGATCCTGCCTGATCGTATCCTGGCACGATACAGGTTTAGCATCGACTTTGAGGGTTCTGCGCTGTCTGAGTATGGCGAGCAGCACAAGCACCTGCACGTCATGGAGCTGGAGGACGGCCAGATCGGTGCGTTCCCGAATAACCGCATAATCTGGTCTGACCCAGCGTTCTGGGAGCCAATGACCGAGCGCCCTGACTTCATTGCCCTAGCGGGCGAATATATGGCTGAGTGAGGCAACATGAGCCGAATTGAACACATAGGCGATGCCACGCTGTATCTGGGCGATTGCCGCGAAGTGCTGCCGCAGCTTGGCGAGGTTGACGCCATCATCACGTCGCCGCCGTACAACTGCGGGATTGAATATGGCGTCTATGTCGATGACCAGTCTCTTGAAGATTACAGCGTCTTTCTAACCGAGTGCCTGTTTGCTCCGAAGGCTCGGGTCTACGTGGTGAACGTCGGCCAGTTTATCGGGTCGCGAGCTGAGCGCGTTAATTTCCGCGACGTGCTGGTTCCTGCCGCTGGCTGGCTTCCGCTGGTTGACGAGGTGATTTGGGACAAAGGCCCGCCCAACGGTGCGGCGTGGGGAAACTACCCCAACAGTCCCCGAATCCGCGCCCAGCACGAAAGCATCTATGTTTTTGGAAGCCTTAAGATGCCAACCGGAAACGGTCTGGATTGGCACGAATGGTCGCGTCTAACGTGTTCAATATGGCGCATCACGCCAAATGTCGATCTTCGCACTCACCCCGCCATGATGCCTGATGAGGTTGCCCGGCGCTGTGTGGCGCTGTGGAGTGACGTTGACGGCGTGGTGCTTGACCCCTTCATGGGCTCCGGCACCACTGGCGTAGCCTGCGCCAACCTAGGCCGCGCCTTCATCGGCATTGAGCGCGAGCCTGCATATTTCGACCTCGCGTGCAGGCGGATTGCCAAGGCTTACGAGCAACCCCGGCTGTTCGATGAGCCTATCGCCAAGCCCGTCCAGCAATCATTGTTAGGTGACGCAGCATGATCACACGCAAAATCAAACGTGTTTGGAACTATGCCAAATTTGTTTTTTGGGGCGTTCGAACCAACCCGCCTAGGGCCAAGGAACATTATGTCCCACCGCCTAAAGAGGAATACCCATACCCAGGCGCAAGGTTTCGCAATTCCTCAATAGCGGACATTATTAAGACCAACATTGAATCTCGAATGCGTGAAAACGAACGTCCCCCTATGAGCAAGAATGAATTGCTCCGTAGCCTAAAGGAACGTCAGAAATGACCGGACGCATGGCACGCAACAAAGGCGCACGCGGTGAGAACGAGTTGGCCGCGATGCTGACCGATCACCTGGGCTTCATTGTAAAGCGGAAGCTAGGCCAGGCGCGGGATGGCGCAGATGACATTGAGATCGGCAAGTACCGCATTGAGGTAAAGCGCCGTGAGACGCTGGCGATTATGCAATGGGTACGCCAGATTGAAGCCTGCACGCCAGCGGATCAGGTGCCCGTCGTAGCCTTCAGACAGAACGGCCAGGAATGGCGCGTTATCATCCGTATGAAGGACTTCCTGCCGCTGTTGAGCGAAGACCTTGCAGGCTCTTAAGGTTCTAGACTTGTTCAGCGGCATTGGCGGCTTTAGCCTTGGCCTTGAGCGCACTGGTGGTTTTGAAACTGTAGCGTTCTGCGAGATTGAACCGTTTCCACGCGCTGTGCTGAAGGAGCATTGGCCTGATGTCCCGTGTTACGAAGATGTCCGCACCCTTACCGCAGACCAACTCCGATCAGATGGCATTGCCGTGGATGTCATCTGCGGAGGCTTCCCCTGCCAAGACATCTCCTACGCAGGGGGGGGGGCAGGCTTGGAAGGCGCAAGATCAGGATTATGGAGCGAAATCGCCCGCCTGGTTGGCGAGCTACGACCGCAATACGTCATCGTGGAAAACGTCTCAGCACTCCTTAGTCGAGGGCTTGGACGAGTTCTCGGAGACTTGGCCGAGATCGGGTACGACGCGGAATGGCATTGCATACCAGCTTCCGCCGTTGGCGCTCCGCACATACGGGACAGGATTTGGATCATCGCCTACCCACAGCATTCCGACACCGACAGCGCAGGATCACATAGAGCGCCAATCTACCAGCACCTCAGTGCTGAATTACGAAACCAACAAGAGCGTGAGCCTGGATCGGTTTGCGAAAATGTGGCCGACGCCAAGAGCCTCACCAAACGAGAACAGACAGACGAAACTGACGCCAAGCCAGAAAGCGGGGAAGCACGGAATCAATTTGGCGGCGGCGGTTCACCTGTGGCCGACACCGCGTTCATGCTCCGCGATGGCGGCGAACTTTACGGACAACACCGCCAAAGCAAAGTTTCCAAACTTGGAGACAGTAGTGGCAAGACAAATGTGGCCGACCGGCCTGGAGGAAGAAACCATGATTGGCGCACTGAACCCGACGTGGGTCGAGTGGCTCATGGGGTTCCCTTTAGGGTGGACCGTCTCAAAGGCTTGGGAAACGCGGTTGTCCCGCAAATCCCAGAAATCCTTGGCAGGGCAATCTTAGCTAACGCATACCGCTGCGCAGGGTCGCACCCAGAAGCGCCGTGACAGCCAATTGAGCTGCCTGCATGGCTGTGGCGTCGCCCGTGGCATAACTTGCGCCTGCGCCGAGGATCGACATAGCCGCCACAACGTAGGTCTTCTTACCGCGTAGGATACCAAACATAGTGTTCTCCTATTTCAGGTTTACGAGCTTGTAGTGGGTCGTGGAGTAAAGCTGCATCAGATCGTCGATGAGGTTTTCCATCATCGTATTCTTCTTGCAGATCTTATCCCGATTGGTGCCCATCCAGGTGAGGTCGGTGCGGATCGCTTCAGCGATGTCCTTCTTGGACATCACGATCATACGCACTTCGCCAATCAAGCCAAACCAGCCCTGGTAGGCTTCAATGATAGAATCGATCTTGCCGATCAGCTCACTATAGAACTTACCCAGCGCCTTATGTTCAGCGTAGGACTTGGTGGACCAATGCGCCAGGTGCGCGGCGTTCCGCATGGCAAAGACGCGAGAGACAAGATCTTCAATCATGGTGTTTTACCTGCCTGTAGTTCTGCCAACGTCAAGCCGTTCGTCCATTGGAAGTGGGCGGACTCCTTAAACTTGACCCAATTGCCTGCCCATTCAAGCCCCTGTTCTACACCCAGAGCGCCTACCTTCTGCCATAGCACGCCATCTCCGCCCGACGTACCCCAGACAGGCTTGCCGTTGCGCAGTGGCACGACATCGTAAGCGAGGCGGTGGTTGTGCATCGATTGACCCGGCTTGGCCTTAGTGACGATCTTGCCGGGGGCGGTGCGGCCTTGGGCGTACAGCACAGCCTGCTCTTCGGGGCTGCGGTAGGTCGAGGTGACAATGAGGGTGATGCCTGCCTCTTCACACGCCGCCATGTGCGCACGGCACTTGTCCTGTACGGTCGGATGCAGGTCTTCGATCTTCCGGCTCATGCGATAAACTCCTCAAGGGTGAAGTGCTTACTTAGGTTCATTTTGCTTCATAGCCCTGCCGCCAAGGACGCCGACAAAAGCGCCCACAATGGTCTGGAACGCCGGTCCCAAGATTTTGAAAATCTCGGAATTATCAACGATATTGTTAAACAGCCCTGCCAACAGCACGAAAATCACAGAAGTCATCGTCAGCGACAGGGTGCCGATAACGACCAACAGGATGATGGTGTTCAGCCGCTCGTTCATGCCTGCGCAACCTGCCAAGCTATGGCTCCCAGCGACATGATAATCATCCCAGCCCCCGCCAGCAGGATGCCCTCCAGCCGCTTCAACCGAGCGTTAATACTGGTGTAGCGTTCGGCACAGACCGCCTCATGCGTGGATAGTTTGCCGTCAACTTCGGTTGCTGTGGTCATGCGGGTCACTTAGGTTTTAAGTGCGAACGAGAATTGACTTCCACCCGACACTGCAAACCACCCTGTCGCTGCGCCAACTTGTTTGGGTGAGGAGTAGTAGGTCGTGTTACCAAGGCCAAGTACGCCGTAGCTTCCAGTCCCCCAAGACCATAATGTTCCGTCCGTTTTAACGGCTAACATAAAAGCATAACCACAACTCGCCTTAGACCAAGTCGTCAAAGCGCCGACCTGTTTAGGAGATGAGTAATTGGTCGCGTTGCCAAGACCAAGTTGGCCCGAACTGTTTAAACCCCACGACCACAACGTGCCGTCTGTTTTTGTGGCTGTTGAAAATTCTCTACCGCCCGCCCCTTGATCCCAATTTGTCAGCGCACCGACTTGCTTGGGTGAGTAATAAGTGGACGCATTGCTGAGGCCAAGTTGACCAACTGAACCTCGCCCCCACGACCATAACGTGCCATCCGTTTTGGTAACTATTGAGTGCTGGCTACCCGCCGCAACTTTAGACCACGCTGTCAATGCGCCAACTTGTTTCGGAGACGAGTAGCTAGTGGTATTGCCAAGTCCAAGTTGACCAAATTGGCTATCACCCCACGACCAGAGGGTACCGTCTGTCTTAACAGCTAAACAAAATTGATTAACGGAATTGCGGTTTTGCGCTGCTACCTTAGACCACGTCGTCAGTGCGCCGACTTGCTTGGGTGAAGAATAATCAGTTATGTTGCCAAGGCCAAGTTGACCAACATTGTTTTGTCCCCACGACCATAACGTGCCATCCGTTTTGATGGCTATTGAGAACGCGTAGCCCCCCGACACCGTGGCCCAATTTGTCAGTGCGCCGACCTGCTTAGGAGAGGAATAGTTGGTTAAGTTACCTAGGCCAAGCTGACCGCTGCCGTTAGTCCCCCACGACCAGAGGGTGCCGTTTGTTTTAACGCCTAAAGAGTGCCTACGGCCCGCTGATATTGTAGACCACTGAGGCACCGTGACTTGCTTGGGTGAAGAGTAACTGGTCGTATTGCCAAGTCCAAGGCCACCTTGGTAGCTCCTCCCCCACGCCCACAGCGCAAACGTCGGATCAACCTTACCAAACAGCCCAAAGCCTCTGGCAGACGCAGCGCCTATGGTGAAAATCGTGGGCATTACGGCACCGCGTCTAGGTCGTCGTGCGTCTGTGCGGCTTCAATAGCGGCAACGCGGGTGGCGTACAGCGCCTGTGCCGCGACCGGATCAAAGTCTGCCTCGTTGGTGCCGGGTTCGCCCTTTTCAGACAACAGCTTGGCATAAGCCAACATGTCAACTTTGCGGCTTTCAATTGAGATGGCCTCAATTGGCCAAACGATCTCAACAGGCGTCTTCGTCAGGTCAAAATAGTGTTGGCCGTAGACCTCGCGGTAGGCCGTAACGGCAGGGCGAACCTCAATGGCCTCGCGCCAACCTTCGTCGCCAGCAGGGGGTGGCGTGTCCCAGCATTGGACGACGGCATCACCAGAAACCTTAACCCACAAGGGCATGGGAAACTCCCTGTTGCTTCAAATCACGACGCATAGCTTCAAACGGCGCAGTCCAGTCAGCGAAGACCTCCTGCCTGTATAGCCGCATCGTATCATAAAATGCAGTCTTGTCTCCCGGCCTTGCGTACAGGTAATACGGCATGATCGGCTGGGCGACCCACGTCTCAACGCCCATCGCCGCAGCCAGGTGCGATACCGACGTGCAGGAAGTGATGACCAGATCACAGGAGGCAACGGCTTCTTGGGTCTTCAGCCAGTCATCCAGCGGCACTTGACGCACCCAGTCGGGGCAGACCTCCATGTCGTTGTCGCGTTGGAGGCATATGAAATCAGCGTCCACGCCCTTCACAGCATCAAACATAAGTTCCGGCGGAAACACCCGGTGCTGTTCATGCTCAAACCTTGGATTGCCAGACCAGCGCAGGCCGATCCGTTTGCGGGGTCCACGCTCGACAAAGGGCTTCGGAATGTACGCGCTGCCACACACGTTCCGGTACTCGTAGCCCAGCGGCACCAAGGCGCTCATCCCCGGCGTCCAATAGTCGTGGTAGACCCCAAGAACCGAGTCATGGGTCACAATGGCCGACAGGCCCTTGACCTGATTGAGCATGAACACCAGCGCATCCGAGCAGGCGACAACCACCTTGCAGCCCCGCGCCGCGATGTTCTTGGCGTAGCGGACTTGGTGGATTTGATCGCCCAGACCGCCTTCGAGGTACAGCAGCACGGTGCCCTGAGACTTGCCATCCCACAGCGGCTGCGGCGTGCCGGGGTTACGATTACCAAATACGCCTTCTTTGCGGCCACGATCCAGCAGCGCAAAGCCCTGTTGCAGCTTGCCCTGCCGCAACAGATACCAGCCCCGGTTATAGGCGGCGCGGTCGTTCTCAGGCTCTTCTGCCGCGAGCTGCTCCGAGAGCTGCCACGCTTCGGCAAAGTTGCCTACCCGTGACGCCGCCAGTTGTAGGTCGAGGGTGTGTATCTCCGGCTGACCTGGATCTGCACGCCAGAACGCGGGCTGTGCGAACTGGGCGTATCGCTTACCCAGTACGTCGCGGGCGCTCTGGTTATGCTGCCGTTCGAGCTTGGGTTGCACGTCGTGTAGGCCCGGTGCGTTCCACAGCGCCGCGTCGTCTTCCGCCACCGTGCTACCGTCGATGCTGTCAAAGTCGTAGGCGAAGGGCGGCAGGTCCAGAAAGGCGTGGACGCGATCAAGCTGCGCCTGCGGGTCGGTCAACAGGTCTTCGTACTCGACAAACAGGAACGCCTCTGGGTACGCCGCATAGCCGTTTTGCAGGCTGACATACGAACCTTGCAGATGTTGAATGAAGCTACTGTCCACGAGAAACGAGTTCAGGTCTTCCGGCTTGACGATCCGTGCAAACGAGGCGGCGCAATCTGGCACATTGCGCACCGTGGCAACGATCTTCATGGGACGCCCCAGCACTAGGGGCATAGACTGCATGATGTCCGGTCGCGGCCACTCCCGGCTTTTGTCAATGGCGACTGCCGGAGCGTCTTTGTACTCGGCATTGATGACGCCGCGCATGACCTCGATTAGCCGGGTTCGCTCTGGATCTCTGATGCTAAGGGTGTGCGCCTTCGCCCAGAGGTTCGCCAGCACGTCTAGGATATTGACCAGCTCGCTGGTGGAACTGACCTTCGCCGCCGGGTTCTGGTTAAGGATAGCGGCCAGCAGCGTTGACCCCGAGCGGGGCAATCCAGCGAGAAAGTGCAGTTCCATGCGTTAGGCAAACTTCGTCTGCGACGTGAAGACCGTGTACGTCCGGTTTGCCGTCTTGGTTACCGTGTAGGTGTACACATCAATGCTGCTGGCATTACCCGCCGCGTAAGCCGTGCCGCCCTGATACTTCGGCGTAACCGTCACACCGTCGATCTGCACCACGCTGTTATAGTAGGCCGTCGCACCCTGCGTCACCATGTGGGCAATCGTCACGCTCTGGCCGATAGCCAGGTACGCATTGAGCGGCATCGCCTTGGAATAGACGATGTTCAAGGTCCAGTTAGCCGTGGCATTGGCCGTCGAGTAAACCACCGATTGAGAATTAACCTCGTAGATGATGGTCCCGGTCGCCGCCACAGTGGTTACGGTGGTCGGCTCAACGGCATTTCTTAGCGTAGCCCCAACAAGGCTGGGGCTGGCAATCGTGTGATAATCAAAAGCCGCCGCAACCGTGGTCATTAGTAAGCCCCACCATAAGCCGTCACCTGCAGCGCCGTACCAGCAGCCGTAGTCGTAACCGTCGTGCTGGCATACAGAGCAAACGCAGCAGGCAGGTTCAGCGGCTGCGGGAAGGTAAAGGTCGTGTTGAACGCCGCAGCGGTCGTGCTGGGCGTCGTTGCAAGCACCGGGATCTCAGCGATCAGGAACGCCGTCGTGCCGTCCCACATCCAAATATCAACAAGCTGGGCAGCGTTGGCGGTCGAGATGCCGGTGCCGACATTGTTAACCTGGATGCTGTCAATCCGCAGGCCGTTGGTCGAGACGGGCACAAACGCTACGATGTTAGCCGCAGCCAAGCCTGCCGTGCCAGTTGGGGCGCGAGTCGTACATGCAGTCTGCGCAGCCAGCGTCAGCGATTTAGCATATGGCGTCTGCGCGAAGATCGGGGTGGATGTAACGGCCATCAGAAGCCTCCAAAATTGTTAGCTGTGTAGATCGAAGCACCAGCCGGTGCGCCGGCATTAGCAGAAGATACCCACGTTGTTCCGTCACTAGTTAGCACATTCCCTGATGCACCCGCAGAGGTCAATCCAGTGCCACCATTCCCCGCCGTGAGCGCGTTCGTTAGGGTAAGCGTTGAGATAGTCGCTACCTGCCCAAAACTGAGCGCGTCATAAGTGAGTGTTGGAACCCCGACATTGGTCAGCTTGTAACCGCCCAGGGTAATGTTCGCCGTCGGCGTGGATTGCCCATCCTTGGTCAGCGTCAACGAAAGCCCGGTAGACAGCTCCGTCATCAGGCTGTTGAACATGGTCGATGAGATGACCGTGCCCGTTACGACAGGTATACCGCTCGTTGTAACGACAAACGTACCAGATCCGTTGAAAGGCATCGTTAGTTCCAATCCATATTTAACAACTTATTAATTATCGCCAAAAACTATGTCTAAGGCTTTGGCTCCAACGGCTGTTACTCCTATAGCAATACCAGCTTTTCTAACAAAACTATCTTGCACAGCTTTTCTTTCAGCCGCTGTTTTAGCAGCTTTCATTGCTGAGTCTGCTGTTGCTTTAATATCTAAATAAGATTGGTGTTGCGCAGGAGTAATTTTTTCGTTTTTAGCAAGTCGCATAACTATTGAATCAGTTGTGGTAAACGCTTTTGATAGGTTTGTTTCGCTTTTTAGACTACGCAATTCAGCTGCAAGCGTAGCACGTTCTGTTTGGGCTGTGCCTGAAGCCGTTTGTGCAGTGGTAGCGCGTGCAAAAAATTTCGGAGCTTCCACCCCGGCCATTTCCGCGTCTTGAAGTTGGGTGATATATTTACGCACTTCCGCATACAGTGCGGGATCTCGGGTTACACTGTCTGCCAATTGATTACCGGGCATAATCAATTCGCTTGCCTTTGCCGCCGTGACCGGATTGCCAGAAGCATCCAACAGTTTGTTTTGAACGGTGCTGCGTAGGGCTTGGCCTGTCGCCTCGGGGCCGGCTACCGCAGTTGTTTGTTGGAAGGTATCTCGACCGCCGCCTACCATTCGCCCTGGGATAGCGGACGCCGGCACCATTTCAACGTCAGTTCCCTTTTGAGTACCGACTAGCGTTTTGCCAGCCTTAACTTTTTCAAATGGTTCCAGCGCAGCCTTACCGGCTTTCCAATTAGCTTGCACAGAGGCGCTGGCACCTTCGGACAACTCGTCAATAATTTTAGAAAAATTGTTGCGCATATTTCCGGCTTCAATGGCATGAATTGCACCATAGCCTTCAATTTTTCCTTTTTGAATTTCTCCAAGAAAACGGTTAAAATCATCAATGTTTTTAAGGCTAGATTTAATAATCCGATAATTTTGGCCTTTTTCAATGCCTAATTCTACGCCTTGTTTTCTTAATTGAACCGCTTGCGTTTCTGTTATCGGAACTTTTTTAGGTTCTAGTACCTCTAAGGCCATTTTATGAAGTTTTGCACCGGCTGAATCCGCAGGCACAAATCCTACGCTGGGGCGAGTTACTGGGTCGGGATAAACCATTTCCCTAGATTGTTTAATTTGTTCTTTAGCGGCATTTGTATCCGACGCACCAATTCCTATTGCTGCACGATCCGCAGCCACTTCATTCATTGCCGTTCTGTAATTTTTATCCGCTTGCCTCATTTGAGCGTTGATAGCAATTTCGTTGGCTTGCGCAGGCGTGCGCAAAACATCGCCAATGTCAGACAATTGAGCGCGAGTGCCAATTTGAGGTTTTGGCGGAACGGACGCAGCTTGGGCAGTTTCACCGCGCTTGGCGAGCGTTGCGGCTAAAGTGGCTTGTCTAGTTCTGGTAGCCCCCGCAGCCGTTTTAGCTTGTTGTAGATATTGAACGCCAGCGTCTCTAGCAGCAGTTAACGCGGCTTCGGATTGAGCTGCTGTGGATTTAGCGGTTTTTCCCGCATTTAAAAAAGACGCTATACGAGTTGCGGCTGGTTTAATTGCCGCTCCGGCAATAGGTCCAGCCATTGCCCAAGGCGCATTCCCCAAAACATCGCTGCCAATGGCCTTTAGTTGATCCGCTAACGCTTGGCGTTTTTTTGTGGCTAAATCGTATATTTGACCGCCAATTGCAGCGCCGCCACCGATACCGGCTGCTTCAATAGCAACAGGGCCGACAAGTGACGGCGCAGAAGCCGCCGCCGCAGGAGAAACCAAAACGCCTCCTACAATGCCGCCTGCCGCTGTAGCCATAGACCGCCCGTAACGATCTATAAAAGAAGGTTCGCGTGCAGGAGGGGTAGGAACACGTTCCCTCCCCATCGCCACCTTGGCTTCAGCAACGGCAATTGCACGTCTTTGTTCTAACGTGAGGTCGGCCATAGGCTTCTCCCTTGTGGCGTCATTGCTTCCCAAACCTTTTGATCTACGCCTGAAGGTGCGCGACCAACGGATTTAACTGCTGAGGCAGCAGCGCCAGAAGAAGCAGGCATTACCCCATAACTGCCTTTTTCATTAACAAAATATTGCCCAGGTTGAATGGCGGAATAATCCGCTTTATTCCTTGGGATAATAGGATTGTATTGGCTACCCCTAGACCTGTTGGCACCTTTTGGAGCAGAATTATAAATTTCAGCTGCTTTTTCCCACGCTTCGTCAGTAACTCCAACTTGAACGGGTTTAGCTGATTTAAATGGCATTGCGCCGGCTGCCCCCATAGTCCTTCTAAAAGCTTGCCGATACTGAGCATCGTCAAGTGCAAGCTGTTCATCTTTGGATGCAAATGGACCGGGAAAAACAGATGTCCGCATGTCCTGTTTCTCAGTTGATTGTTTTCCTTCTCCGACAGCCGCTCCTGATAGAGGTCTTTTGTAGCCCTCCATAAACCTTGCTTTACCGGCTACCCCAAGTTTAGAAGCGGAATTTCGAAATATATCTCCTGGGCTATCAATTATTCTACCAAACATTTTATCTAAAATAGTAGCAGCTATATTTTCAGCGGTTCCTGGATCGTAACCTTGAGCTACGGCTTTATTGTATGCTGCTTCACCATAAGTCATAGCGTCAAAAAATGATCTATTGCTTGATTGAGCTTCGGTAAGCTTTGGCGCATTAGGAGTATTTTGAAGGTCTCGTTGTGCCTGAGCAAGTCTAGTTTGAGCCGCAGCCAAATCAACTGGAGCTTGAGCTAAATCAGCTTGGCCTTTAGCCATAGTTATGCCCTGAGCAGCCATACCTTGACGAGTTTGTTTTTCTCTAAGGGATTGAGGCGCAGGCTTAACGGTAGGATCATTACCCCAAGGCATTATGTTTTCCTCTTTGTAGAACCGTCAGGGCCAATATATTCCGCTCCCACTGGAAGACCGTCGTATTCTTCTTTAGTGGTTGGAGTAAATTCTCCAGAAGTTATTATTGTTGCTTTTCCTTTACCGTCTACTGTCCAAGATACAACTTGACCTGTTGTTGGATCTATTCCGCTGCGAATAGTTAGCCCTTTAGGATTGCTACCTAATTCTTCAAATCCCTCGTCCGTTAATCGTCCAATTTTATCACCAACCCCAACCGTAATTAGTTTACGTTTTTCAGCCTTGATGGCGTCAATCTCATCAAGATTGCGCTGACCCCAAGCTGCTAGGCGTGGATTGTCGCTGTTAGCAGCTTCTTCATACCGGCTTTCCTGTTCCGCTGTCGTTATGTCGCGAGTCAATTGCGGAGCAATCAAAGGCGCACTAGGACCCGATTGAGGAAACATACTCATAGTTGGTTGAGCAGGCATAGGCGGTCCACCCATAGGCGGTTGCCCACCCATAGGCGTTTGAGCGGGCATAGCGAGTTGCGTAGGCATGGGTGGAGTAGGCATTGCGGGAGTGCCTTGAGGCGCAGGACCGCCTTGCGCCGCAGGATTCCCCCGATCTAGCATGGCTGCAATTTTATATTTAAGACCTGGATCGGTATCCAAATTAGCGGCAGACCGATTTAGATCGGCAGGCGTTGTAACGCCGGGTAAGCTAATTTGAGAACCAGTTCTTGTGCCTCTAATATAATCCCTAGCTTCGGTCCCTTGAGCCGCCTTAATCTTGGCCGCACCCTTTTCAGCCCGAGACGCCTTGTACGCGCCGGCCCCGCTTTGCAGCACTTTAGCCAGCACAGCCGTCCATGGAATTGGAGCCGGAACGCCATTGGCGCTCATCACCTGAATAGGCTCCATAGCCTGCTGTTGGAGCAGTTCAGCCATTCGCTGTTGCCGCGCATTGGCGGCAAGCTGGGAGCTATAATCTGTGAGGCTAATGTCAGGCATTACAAGGCTCCGTAATCAACCATTTTGTAGCCATCGGGATGTTCGATAACCGCTGACGGCAACACGCGCTCAACTTCTTGAGCGATGACGCCACGCTCGCGACGGCCATCAATGTCATACTCGTAGATGCCGATCCCGAGCGAGTGGGTATCAACGCGGACGATCTTGGACTTCAGGCGGATGTCGCTAGGGAACGTAGCAGCACCGGCTGCACTACCTAATATTCCGCCAATAGCAGCCGTCCTAGCATTAGCCGCCGCAACCTGTTGAGCATACGCCGCTTGAGCATCTTGGCCCGTTTGTTGCGCCGCTTGGAACACAGGAGCCGCGTTAACGTTGGAGCCAGTGTAAGCCTGGAAGGTCGGGTTCTGGATCTGCGAGGCAGACATCAGCGCGTTGACCTGGTTCAGAGGCTGGTTGTAGAGGCCAAGCTGCATTTGCAGATCGTTCTGACGCGCTGCATTTTGGAAATTGGCCGAAGACATTTGCTGGTTGAAGATCTGGTTCTGGGCTTCTCTATTGGCAGATTCTTGCGCCATTTGCTGATTAGCCGCTTGCGCTTGTGCAGCATTTTGCAAGCCCGCTGATGTGACGCCCTGGCCAAAGTTTTGGGCGATGGCTTGGTTTTGCATCTCACGGGCTGTAGCGCCTTGACCAAAGTTCTGGCCGATAGCTTGGTTTGCAAGTTGTTGAGCCGATAGACCCTGACCAAAGTTCTGGCCGATAGCTTGGTTGTAAAGGCCGGCAGACGATAGGGCTTGGCCGTAACCCTGTTGGTTCGCGCCTATATCCAGGTTGATGCCTTGCAGCGCGGCTTGGGTGTAAAGGTCGTTGGCTTGCTGGCCTTGATCACGCATTGCATTGCGATAGGCTTCACTGCCTTGCGTAATGCCTTGATTGGCTAGGCGTTGCGCAGTGGCCGCTTCTGATTGCTGGATCTGCGGAGCAAGGCGAGACAGGATAGCGTTCTGCCCTGTCATGCCGGCGTTTACAGGCATTCGGGCTACGTTGGACAAATCCAATTGGCCGGTAGCTTGACCATAAGCACCGGCATTAATTCCGCCAGCTTGGCCGTAAGCACCAGCATCAATCCCTGCCGCAGTGCCATATTCGCCAGCTTTAGGACCGTAGTTCAACGCGCCCAGAGCGCCAGAAGGCGTGTAGGCTTGGGCTTGAGGGCCACTCGTGTTCAAAAACGACTTGGACGGATCGTAACTAAATGGCGTGGCAAGCTGTTTGGCCGCTACGCCTGTGCCTTGAAGGGCTAGAGCAGAAAGTTGCTTCTCGACCTCTTGTTGAGATGCCAACGCAGCCGCAGAGTTAGGGTTCAGTTCTTGCCTGACAGTGGCTTGCGTCTGGCCGGGAATTACGTTGCCAAGAGCGTCCTTGGCTTCTCCCCACGTCGTCGTGGAAGAGCCATACGGATTGACAATGTTAGGGTTGCTTAAATATGAGGTTTGAAGGGCCGAAGCCAAGTTGGCTTGCCCCTGCGCGGTAGCCGCAGCAGTATAGTCAATTGGCGCTGGAGGCTTCGGAGTTTTCTTGCCCATATCGTTTCCCTAGAAACCTGCAATCCGATTTCTGCATCGTGTAAAGGATTATATCTCCGTCTGGAGAACAATCTTTAAGTCTGCCTTCGGCTATGAATCCCATATTTGTAACCATTAAGGCACTCTTGGTGTTCGTGTCGTTAACGGCAGATATGATCTTATTGACCCCGCAGGTAACAAACGGGTAGTGAAAAATAGCATAAAGAAAAGAGCGAGTTAGCCTTCCCTCAATAGCTATGTGCGTTACTACCGATCTGCGGTTCCAATTCTCGTAGATGACTCCGGCAACAATTTTATCGTCTTTAACCAAGCCAATTGCAGCAGAACTTTCTGGGGAATAAACTGTCCTCAGTTTGTCAGCCACCCAGTGACCAACCTCATCGCCGCTTTTTATACGCCCGCCCATCCGCTTTGATATACCACATCTGTTGAAGCCCATTCAATTTGAGTTTGCTGGCTTCCAGTTACCATCTGAATCCCGCCGCAATAACCGATCCCGGTAATGCCCAGCCAGGTGTTCGTAATGATATTTCCAGCGCCCCAGATCGCGTCATCCCAATAGCCAATGTCCCATAGTCCGGTGGCAGATGGGATAAACGCTAGGGGCGCAGTCGTGTTGGCGGTATCAAAGTCAACGTTCATGCCGACAAAGATAGATGGCAGGCCATCCGTAAAGATGCTGGCTCTGGCGCGGGTGAAGTACTTTTTGACGCCCCTGGAGCCAAAATAGTTGAACGCTTGAAGGGTGTTTGTCGCGATATTGGTGTTGTCGTCAGCGTAGCTGTCATCCCACGCTTTGCCTATATAGCCATCACTGCCGAAGTACGGATCGTTGTTTACGATAGCCCAGCAGTTCGCTGACCAGCCCGTGAAGTTGCACCAGGACTTCGTGATGGTGTTCATCACATATTGCTGCTGGCTTCCCACAGCTACAGGAACGTTGATCCACAGCGCGTTGGTCTTGGCGTTGTAAACGATCTCCCAACCAACCGGAGCAGATCCATAGGCCGTCGTAGCGGCTGTAATAGCCCCCTGAATCTTGTTAGACAACGATACGCGAGGATCTAGCCGGGAGCTTTGCAGGGATGCCGCCATAGGCACCAGGCCGTCGTAGGTGAGGATCAGAAGATCGCCGCCCCACTTCAGCATACACCGCTCACCTACAGGAGCGCCGAGCTTCCAGACGCCGATTAGCGCCCAGGTAGCGTCACTGGCTGGATCGGTGCCGCGATAGATAATGACTTCGCCAGAATCGGTAACAAAGGCCAGATTGTCATCAACGCCGTAGCCAGCATCAATGGTCCACGCATCCAGATCGACAAGATAGCCGCCATCTCTGGCAACCGATTGCAGACTGAATTGTTCCGCTGCTCCGCCAACGGAGCTGGTCGGCAGATACCAAGCCTTCAGCGTTTCCTTTTGGATAAACCAGATGCGGTTCTTGAACAGGACGATGTTGTGAAGATCGCGGGTATCAACGCCGGTAATGGCAATAGGTGCAGAAACGCTGGTTATGGATGACCACGATGTGCCGTCATACAGAAGGGCGTAATCAGCGCCATTAACCGCCATCAGGAAGTTGCCGCCTGACGTAGCGATATTGGTGTATTCCCACTTGCCGCTTAAAAAACCGGTCAGAATGGGTGCGCCAACAGGTCCAGTGACCGTGACATCGTACAAAGCCCCGCCGCTCGTTATGGCAAAGACCTCTGTCGTGTTACCGCCAGAATAAATCATAATGGTCTGGACTTGGCCCGCCATGCCAGTCGCCCATTTGGTATAGCCGCCCCTTAAGACGACGCTCGACACCGTTGGGAACATGTTCTCCAACACGACGGCATCTGTCGGCTCCATGTTCGCAAGTGAATCGCGAGCATTCCAGCCGCCTACGGGTGCCGGCAGCGATTGAACATCAGCCGCCGCACGTTGAACCAGAGCGTTCCGTCTAGCTGCCATAGCCACTATCAGGGATGTTATCCCAGCCAATCAAAACGCTACCAGGACGCGGAGCAAAAGACAGGTTGGCCGCAGACGTGTTCTGCGCCACCGACGTTTCAAACTCTATGATGTAATCGCGATAAAGCGCGGTAGTGTCAAAGCCCTTGGCCTGGAAGTATTTCAGCTTGGTGCTGAGAACCATCAGCCGATCAGGGTAGATGCAGGTATCGCTATCCGCCGTAAAGCTGTTCTTGACGGTGCCGTTAGCCGCTGTCGCCCAGCCCTTGCTGCGATACTCGTAGCCCAGAAATTCCGCGTTGGAATAACCCGGCCAGATTTGAAAATAATTTCCAAATAGCCGCCACCGAATGCGTGGGCCGGTGCTGATAAACCCGCTTAGGAGCCATTCCCATTGTTGGGCGCTCTCAGGGCCTAGCATCTCCCAATGCTTCGATTTATCCCATTGGGTGCGAGGCACGATGGAATCATAATCGTCAGGGAAATCGTATTTCACCTTTTGGAAATAGACAGTTCCACTGGTAACATTGGACGTTGAGAAATTGGTGGTCGTAACCTGCGTTGAAGAGTCAACGCTCTCAATGAACGTTGCATTCGGGAATCCCGTCCCAACCACCATGTATGTCGTATCAAGGCCAGTGGTAGACGGGATTCCCGTAATCACACGGGAAGATGTGCTGTAAGTTCCCGTGGTCGTCGTGTAGTCCGTGAAGAACGAGTACGGCTTAGTTAGTTCGCGCCAATCAGCCTTACGCAGAAGTTCATACCCTGTGGCGTTCATAAGCGCCAAGATCTGAACCACGTCCTGATTTGGATTCCCAGCAACCGAGGTCGGTGTGGGAACGCCTAACTCATTGGTGACCTGCGTCACCAGTTGCAGCATCGTACTTGACATTCACGTCCTCTTTTCGCGGGCGTCCAAGCGGTTTACGCTGCCCCAGCAATTCAGCCATTTGAGCCTTGAGTTCGTCTAGCTCCTTGCGGGTCTGTTCCAAATCCTTAGCGGCTTGGCTAGTGTTTTTCCCGGTAAGGTATCCACGCGCTCTCTCGCGAAGTCCAGCCGCTCCCATGCCAACCCGTTGAAGCTGTGCATCAGACGCTGTAGCGATTTGCTCAACGGTCTGAAACTTCAGGATCTGCATCTCACGCATTTGAATTTCATCAAAAGCGTCAGGCTGTTCGGCATTCCATTTTTCAAGCGGCGTGCCAATCAGAGGAGTGTCGATCTGATCCTTCATCTGATAGGCAAGCCACTGACGAGGGAATCGCTTTTTATGATGATCTCGGACAGGCTGGTCGATGACGTTCGTTTTGTCGCCAGGGACCATAATTCTTACAAACGGCTGACCCTTGTAGGGGTCACGATCATATTCGTAAAAATCCACATGCAGATGGGCATCTGCATTTGAGAGATCGCTATCAAGCATTTTTAATCCTTACGTTGAACTCAATGCGGCTGTGACCGCCCAAGTCGTTGCGGAAGTGGCAAAGCAAATTGCAGTCTTGGTGTTGCCCACGGCAACCCCAGTAGCGCCAGCAACAGCCGCGTTCATCGTCACACCAGCGGTTTCATTGGTGTAAATCTGAAGGGTTTGGCCGCTAAGATTATAAATATACACCATAGCGCCGGCTTCACACGGAGGCAGTTTTAGGCCCGTAGAAGCAGAGGATGTGGTGATTGCATTGAAGACAGCCGAGAGCTGAAGAGCCGTCGCTTGGTTGGTGCCAACGGCAACAAGGCCCGTAGCGCCGTCACCGCAGATGGAAATAGTAGCTAGGCCAGAGTTGCCAGAGGCCAGAACGCGAGAAGGGATAGCCATGTTGAATGTCCTTTTTAAGCCAAGTTTCGTTTAATATAAAACGTGGCATACGGGAAAGGGGTGTCCCTGTCACATTGCCCATGCAAAACCTTATAATCTGAAAATTGGTTTTCCCACCATTCCATCGGAAAAACCGACAAATGAAGCGAATGCCCAATCAACGCGCCCATATTATCTGGAAACATGGCGATCTTAAAGAAGCATTGATCCACGCAAGCCATGATGTTCCTAATGACATCAGGAACCTTGTTGGTTGGAATATGTTCCAAAACATCGGTGCAATAGCCAAAATCTGCTTTTAAGCCAATTATGGGTTCGCAAAGATCAACAACTTCAAACGGCAAGTCGTTGTCTGCATCGCGGCAATTCTCCGCAAAATCTACCTGCATTATCTGACAGCCGGTAGTTTCGTAGATTTTTTTGCTGCCACGACCAGAACCGCAGCCAAAATCAATGACGCTGTTGGCAGACCCAATGCGGGATATGTCAATAAATTCGTCAGCAAAGTTTTCGCCAGGGGCTACGGTTCTGTAGCTGTCAATGCCCCACATCGCCTTGTACTTATCCACTTCAGAGATTTCCTCTGGTGGCTGTGACATAGCGCGTGCGATTGCCGGCAGAAGCCCGTGACCGTGAACGTAAATCTCAGCGTCAGCATCAGCCAATTGGCGAGCCGCTTCTTGAAACTCTACCGCTTGGCGAGCCATCCAGGGCGCTGCAACATATTCGCGTTTGCCAACCCTGTATGTGTCGCGAGGGTCATTGTCGTTAACCGACTGCGCGTAGGCATGGCCTTCCCCAACGTGGGAATAGCTGGAATCAAAACCGAATAGGTGGATCTGGCGATAGCCCATTGCAAAGGCAATGCTCATGGCTTGAAGGCCAACCGTAGTCCCGCCGCCTATAAGGGCGCACTCACGATCACCAATGTAATCTGCAATTCCAGGGTAGGCAGGATGCCAAAGCGTAATTTCTTGTTTCTCTAGCGCCTTAAAGACGCTGGGAGGGCACTGGGAAGCGATCAGGTTATGAACTGGTAGGTCAGGGTGCAAAAAGGAAAGATTGTCTTCCCTGGCGTCCAAAAGGACAAAATAGTCAGGCGTAACGTCCGCGCTCAAAAGGCTTGGAATAACCCCGTTAACGGCAAAGACGGTATGCCCAGACGATTTGTGCTTTGAGATAAGCGGAAGGAGGCCCCTCATGGAAGGACCTCCCCCTACTATTACAGCCACCTTGTCGTGAGGCTCGGTCATCCCAAGCCACGGAAGATGACGTTTTACAGCAGCAATTATGTTGCTGAAAATGACATCATCCTCCGTGTTACACACGATTGGAATTTTCTCATCAAGGTTTGACGATAGAATCACTAGGTGGTTTGGCCTTGCATGTGCGGACGGTTAATCGACACGATAACGGTCGAAACGCCAGAGGCAACCGTAGCCAAGTTAGCACTACGAGCGCCCAGGAGCTGCTTGCCAGAAGCCGCAGTGGGCATAATGCGCCCAGTGGTAGCTGATTGGTAAACAGCGACATTGGCGTTAACCGCAACCGCAGTCTTCTTCACAACGGCAAGACCCTCAATTTGATACCAGCCAAAGAGGCCAGCGGTGTTTGCCGACATTGCCACAGCTACCGGCTGCGCCAAGTTCGCCGTGTTGGGCGAAAGCGCAGTTTGGTAAGTTGTGGTGCTGTAGGTCACTAGAGAACCGACAACCGTAGAGGCAACACCTACGAGAAGGATAAATTCGCCTTCGCCGTAAGTCGGGTCAAAAGCCCGACACACCATGCCGAGAACGGCAGGAGGAGTCGGGATAGCCGAGGAGCCGTTCGCCATCGTAACACCAGTATCGGTGTTAGCGATTTGGAGCAGGCCGGCTTTGGGTTCGTCAAAAGTATAAGCCATTTTCCTATGCTCCCTTAAGCGATCAAAACGCCTTGGAACTGAGCGCCCGAGCAGGTCATGTTACCCGCCCAGCCAATCAGTTTCACAATGGCGTCTTGGTTAACCGCTTGGCGTTCACCGCCAATTGGCACGAAATTGCGGTCCACATGGGGCCGGAACTGAAGGTACTTGGTGTTCAGGAACCACATGTGGTTCGCCGTGGAGGCAGCACCGATACCACCATCAAGCACAACGTCCGACGCCATACCAGCACCGTAATACTTCAGCGAAGCGAAGCCAGCGCCAGCCATGCTCGAACCGGAGTCCGAGATGCGTTGGATGGATTGCAGCGACTGAAGGTACAGACGGTAATAGTTGTTGTCCGCAACGATGAGATCCGGCTTGTCAGTACCACGGATCAGCTGGACGGCCACGGAATCCATATACTGCTGGATGTTCGAGGCAGACGTAGCTGAACCACCGTTTGTCACGCCCGAGTAAGAAACGGATTGCCAGAACGTGAAGGTCGCACGGTTGATACCGCCATAAGTACCGGAAGACGGCGCATCAGGAACAGCCGCAGCCAGGCCGGTAATGTTCTTACCGCTGTTGCCGGTGCCGTCCAGATAGATGTCGCTGCCAATCCGGTTGGCAAGCTGGGCTTCTGCAACGTTCATACGCCCATCAAGCAGGTCAATGATGGCTTCCTTGCCCGTGTTCTGGATCATTTCCAGACCGGAGATGGTCACCGCCGAAGCGTACTGCGTGATGGAGAACTGCGCCGCAGAGATGGGCGAGTTTTGGGACACGTTCAGCACTTCATAGCCGCTGTAGCTATTCGTGTTGTTCGTGGTCGAGTCGTTGTACATGATTTCTTGCAAAATCACGTTACCACCCGAGAACGTTTTCACGTTCCCCCGGTCTTTCAAACGCCGCAGAAGGGCGTTGTTGTTCGTGACGTTATCGGCCAGCTCACCAGTGCGGCTTTGGATATTAGTCGCAATGATGTCGCTGATCGAGCTGTTGGCAAAAGCCATAGTTAGCTCCTTATCAAGGGTTCATCAAAAGCGTTCACTCACACTGTCGAATTGTTCGAGCAGCATGGAACGCCTGTCTTGCGCTTTGGTAGTCGGTTGAAATCCGGGTGTGGAGCTTCTTACGCTAACCGCCGCCGCTTTGGCCGATTTAGCCGCTGTATTATTGGCTTTCCTTTTGGCCGCGTCAGCTTCAGCTTGTCGGCTTTGCTGCACTTGCTCAGAAAGGTTCGGATCAAAGCGAATTGCCTTTTCGTATGCGTCTTGAAGATCCGTAGCCATACCAGCGTTTAGAAGCTGAATCATGGTGGGGCGTGCATCTTCAAAATAATCCGCTTGGGTGGCGAATTGTTCAATTTCAGACAGCAGGGTCTGATTCTGGACTTCTTCCTGCTGCCTTTTCCACCCTACGACTTCTCCACGAACGTTATTGAGTTCGTTTCTGAGTTCGTAGATCGCCGGGTCAATCGGATTGACTTGTTGGTCATATTCGACATCACCGAGATTGATACCATACTGGCTTGCAAGCTGTGCCAGATAGGCTCGTTTTTCGTTAGGTGCGCTGTTACGCAGCGTATAATCCGCCTGCATAAGCGCCTGGATAGCGGTAGGGGCGTCAATACCAAGCCCTTGAATGGTGGGTAGGTAAGGCTCCATTGCCTTATTTACCTGATCGGCAAACTGAGCCTTGGTCTTCATAGGCTCAATGCCGGAGCGCATTTCTTCTTCGCGCTGCCAAACGTATTCGCGGACCTTGGGATCTACGCTCTGCCAGGGTTCGTGGTAGTCGCGCTTCCAGCTAGAAGGCGGTTTTGACCAAATAGGTTCTTCTTCTTGTTCTTCGGCAGGCGCGGACTGGATCGCCGGTTCGGAAGGCTCGTTTCCAATCTCGTCAAACTGCTCAGAAAGCAGGTCGCGTCGATCAACCTTTTCCTCAGAGAATTCGGCTGACTCTTGGGTGTCCATAGTCATTCCTTAAATGCCATTTTTTAGCTGCTTCAGAACCTTGTTAGCTTGCTTGTCACTCATATCGCCAAGTTGCCTTGATATGAGTTCCCGGCGGTTGTTTGGTGTAGCAGTTACCTTCGTTTGCATCTTTTCATTGCCGACTTCAACACAGTTATGCCTTTTGAGCAATTCACGATGCTCGCTGCGGCTTGTGATGATGCCACCGTTGATCATGTTCTGATAAGGCTCAATGTCCCGCATAATCATTGGGGAGGCCAAATCTGACTTTTCAGGCGGGCTGTATTCCTCCCGCAGATAGACCATTTCCCCGTTTTCAAACTCTGCCAAAAGGCCCTGTTTATCGAATATGGCTTTGTATTTGCTCACATTGTTACCTTATTTTTTACGTTTAAAGCTCTACGCTAGATGCGCGGCTATCTGGACCGTAAACAGTGGGTTTTGGAGCTGATAGGGCTTGAAGCGTTTCATGCAGCTTCTGCATAGATTCACCGTGCATGTTTGCCATGTTGTTATGAGTTTCAGCCATTTGGTTCATAGCGTTACGAACGCTATCGCCAAGCTCGTTGGTAAGCGTATTAGCCGCAGCTTGTTGCACTTCCAGAAGCGGAATATCTGCACCAGGGTTAGACGAGATACGCGCCACCATAATCTTCGTCGCCGCGTCCAGATCCGCCTTCCAACGATCAAATTGCTCCTTGGTAGCCAGTTCCTGCATCTTAAGCTGGGCTTCATGCTGCTGGCGCGACTGCTCTAGTTGCGCCGTCATTTGAGCCTTCATCTGCTCAATCTGCATATCAGCTTGGCCCTTAGCCTGCTCCATCTGCATCTTGGCTTGAAGTTCCATTTGAGCTGCCTGCTGTTCCATTTGCATCTTGGCGGCTTCTGGATCGGGTTGCGGGTTAGCCTTGGCCTGCGCTTGGTTCTGAACAAGCTGTTGCATCGCAACGTCAATAGTACCTTCGATCTGGCGACCAGCCTTGAAGCCAGCTACGCCAAACTTCAGCACCTGCATAATCAGCGGCGTCAACTCAGGAACCTGTTGACCAGCCGTTACAGCCTCACGCAGGAAGTTGGAGAACGCACCAATGAACTCCATGCGCTCTTGCTTGTTCTGCTGTTCATCCAGCTTTACCAAACTGTCAGAGGCAACCTCAATGCGGAACGCACGCAGCGGCTCGCTCTTGAGCAGCTCCATAGCCTGCGGGATCAACTGCTGATCCTCTGGACTCATTTGCTGGGCTGCAGCATAAGCCAGGATTGTCTCTGGCTGGAACTTGCCACAGATGATTTGAGCCTTCAGACGCAACAGTTCCGTAGCAAACATTGCTACGCCTTCTTGCATCGCACCAAGCCGTAGGCCCGCGTATTGGCCCTTGATCTGCTGGGCTGTAGCCGTTTCGGAAGCAGCCGATTGGCCCCGAATGATGTCCGAAATGCCCGTAATTTCGTAGATTTGGCCCTTAACGTTAGACTGCGCCTGGTAGCACTGGAGCAACGTACTAGCGATGGTATCAAGAGGCAGAAGGTCAATTGAGCCTCTTAAACCGCCCTTTTCGCTGAATGCCATCCACTTATCGGTTGGGATCAGCGTGTTATTGTCGCCCTCGGTCAGCAAACGCTGCAAAGCGGGCTGGCTGGCGTCATAAATACCACGAACCCGAAGCGCCTTGATTAGACCGTCAATACGGTCGGTCAAGATGTCCAATTCGTTAGCCTGGTCCTGATACAGAATAAAATCAGGGATCGGAATCAGGTTGTCGGTGGTCGTTGTGGCGTAAAGTGGCTTGGCGCAGGGGAAGAACCCGTCCAGATCCAGCGGATCGTCTTTCTCATCCAGCAATTCAGGCGTGGATTCGTTAATCCAATAGACCCTGCCGGTTTCCTTGTCCCATAGCTCGCAAATCTTGGCTTTGTCGTTGGTTTTGCCCGTTTGACCGTACTTGGTCAGGCCATCTGGGCTTTCATTGGTCGGGATCTTGCGGCCAGTTTCCTCGCCAAACCGCTCAATAAGCGCCTCGCGGGACATATAGACCCAACGCCAGACAGCCGTTACCTCTTCCCAGGTTCGTGCCGGCGTATGCCCAAAATCCTTCCAGTGAACATAGTCAGTGGGGGCGCATTCGTACTCAATTTCTTCAGGCTCTTCTTCCATACCAGCGGTCTGGTTTTGGATGTCGCCGTAATCTTCTTCCTCAACGTCCTCAGTGATCTGCCACCCGTTTTCTGGCATGTCCTGCTTTTTGATGTGCGGGTCATACCGCACCCAAGCCACACCGCGCCCGCCAAGGAACCGATCCTCAACCGAGTTCTTCATAGCAGCACGAAAATCGGGGTAATGCTCAATCTCGTAGTCCAAAGCCCGCTCAATGAGCAGGGACGCCACCCGGCCAACAGGGTCGTTATCGCTAAACCTGCGGCTTACATCGGCCTTGGGCATCCGCGAGAACACCGCCGGCACTAGGGTCTGGACGTTTGACCACAAGATGTTGAACCGAGCTGCTTCATAGCCCGTTGTGCCGCTGTTACGCAGGTCATCGCGGTAGCGGCGGATGATCTTGACCGTCCGTGCTTCCCACTTTTTGAACTCGCCATTGTAGCTAGAAATGACATTGAGCCACTTTTGAACGGTCGGCACCTTTTGCGTGTCGTAAGCAGCGGGCATCTTAGTCCTTCTTTGCAGTCTTCGCGGATTCCTTAAACGCACCAGCAGTCGGCGCACCGGGATCACCCGGCTTACGCATACGCTCGCCAGAGCCAGCTTTGATCCGCTCTTGTTTTGCTAGAATGTTGGCATACAGACCGGGCTTTCTCATCGCATTAAGCCGTAAAGATGCCGACAGCCATGACTTCAACGCCGGCCCCGGTTGTGATCTTCCACGCACCGTTAGCCGAAACCGCGTTCAGCTCAACGTTATAGACGCCTGGAACGACAGACGCGCTGGCCGGGATAATGGTGTGCGTCAGAATGCCCGTTCCGGTGCCATCTACAATTACAACGTTGCCCGTTGCGCCAGTCGTAACTGTACAAACGATACGGTGCAGGTAATCGCCAACCGCGCCCGTAGTGCCAAGCACCTGCGCAGTTTGACTGGCTGCAACATGCTCATAAAAATAGCGATATGGATTCGAAACGCCGCTCATAGCCTTGTTCTCCGCGCTCTCTTATTACTAGCCCACATATCCTCTAGAGTGGCTTCGTTCCCAGGGCCAACGATAAGTGGGCGATATGCGTTAGCTGGGTTCGAAACTGGCGCGTTTTGCCATGCAACTGCCAGCATTCTAAACGCATCTGCCGGGTGGCTGCACCAATTATGTTTAGGCGTCGATCTGAACGCCTTCTTATCTTCGTCGTATTCCCGCTCATACTGGCGCAAAGCCTCAATGCCATCGCGGCACCGTTCTTCGTCAAACCAGCATTTCGTAAGCGTTGTACGCACCGCCTGGATGCCATCCTGCACACCAAGATCGGGCACAATAGCCATGTTCTCAATGCCCAACTGAGCGCCTAACTGCTCAATGATGCTCTTACCCTGCGCTGCTAGCGTCTTGGCCTTGGCATCGTGTGGCAGGAAATGCCGCTCATAGTGATACGGCTTGCCCTTGATCTTCTTGCACAGCTTATCAATGTCCGCCCCAGACACCGCGTAGAAGTCGATCACATGCACTTCGTTGCGTAGCACCTGATACCACCAGATCGCCGTATCATCGCGGTAGCCCAAGTCCCACGCCGTATAGGTCGGCAAACTAGGGTCATATTCCACCCTGCCAACGCGGTTCTGTTCGGTCGCGTGACGCATCTCAACGCCGTAGTACGCCCCCAGAATTGCCGCCTCAAAGCTGCACTCGTACTCCTGCATGTACTGGTCTTCAGAGATCTGGCGCTTAACAGCCTCCAACTCCTCATCCGCCAACAAGCCACTATCACTGGCCTTCAGCGTCAAACTAAACCACTCGTTCGGGTCCAACCGAGCCGTCTGGTACACATCCCAGAACTGGTTCTTGCCCTTCGGCGTACCCCCAAATACCGCCCACCCCTGCTTATCCGACAACGTAGGGCGAATAACGTTACCCCAGACACTCGGCCTAAAATCCCCATACTCATCCATATAAATGCCGTCAAAGCCCAGACCACGCATAGCATCCGCGTTATCCGCCCCAAACAGACGGATCTTGGCACCGTTTAAAAGCTCAATGGTAAGTTCCGCCTCATTGGCAGACTTCATAATAGGACGCGCAAAGTCCTTCATATAGTCCCAAGCTACGCTCTTAGCCTGACTACGAAACGGCGCAATATACCCATAAAGCGGGTTCGGCCCCTTAGACAACGCCGCAGCCTTGATAACCTCGTTAACAGCCGCAACCGTCTTTCCAGCACGCCTGTGAGCCACCAAACACGCCCACCGCTGCGTACGATTATGAAACGGCATAAACGCCCTACGAGGCGCATAGTTCAGCGTTACTTCACGAACTGCCACCTAGTAGCCTCGACGCTGACCCATTCCAAACATGCCAGGATACATCTGTTTCATTTGGTTAGGTTGGTATGGCTGACCCATAGGATTCGGATTCATGCCCATAGGCGGATTCGGCACAGGAGCCACCCCAGGCATTGCTGGCATCGTTGGCGTCATCTGCGGCATCTGCGGGTCCGGATTATCCAGCGCATAGGGCGACACGCCATCCATATCCGCCGTGGTTTTATTGGGCATGAGCTGCTGGCCCATGTTCTGATTGGTGGCTTGTAGTTGTGCAAACTGGTTTTGCAGCATCTCATTGCGACTGTAAGCCATCACTTAGGTTCCGCCCAACTCATCTGGATCTCAATAGGACCATCATTGGCACCAACATGCTCCGTTCGAGCCAGCTTGGGAACATGATACTCGATCAAGTCCGTAAACGCACCAAAGGCTGCACGCGCCCCGTCCTCCTGGTAGATCTCATCTAGCCAGGATTGCAGGCGTTCCGAGTTGCCATCGATGAAACTAGCAATCATCTGACGCGCCTCTATCGTACTCTTCGTCGTGCTGCCCTTGATACGGCCACGGCTCCTGCGACCCGTTAGGCTAAAGCTGCCTTTATTCGCTACGTCAACGCCCATGAGTCCGGTTCTCCGTTGCTTTGCATATAAGGCATCAAGTCATTTTGGGCAAAAAATTTATGGGGGGGGCCTATGTATATACAGCCACCCCCCCCACCGGGGTCGAGCCGGGGCACCCCTCTATCCCTATCGGCCATATAGGCATTGTCGGCATTTCAGCCATGCGAGCGGCTGGGCTGGCCTAGCGTGGCCTAGGGCGCGGCCAATAGGACGTGAGCGCGTGGCATGGCGGCATAGGGGCAGCTGTGGCTAGGCGAGCGTGTCTCTATACATAGGTGCATAGGGATAGGGGCCGGCAGGGTTGTATGTGATCGCCTGGGATGCACCAGGATAGGCCGGCATAGGTCATTCTAGGGTGCCGTTTAGACCCTGTTTTAGAGCCTGTTTTAGAGCCCGTTCCGTCCCATCCCATAGGCCATCCCATCCCAACCCCTTTCAGGGGTTTGGGACGTTGGGACGTTTGTCCCAAAGGTGGAGAAAAGTGTCCCATAGCGACCCATAGCGACCCATAGC
>Ga0209087_1000351_pt1 | contig 30625 bp, 28 predicted proteins | sample S_130805_EF_Meta_FD_187321 | JGI IMG/M metagenome (GOLD analysis project Ga0209087, IMG submission 187321) | Freshwater microbial communities from Lake Simoncouche, Canada to study carbon cycling - S_130805_EF_MetaG (SPAdes) (version 2) | ecosystem: Environmental > Aquatic > Freshwater > Lake ... | reverse complement strand
GAGCAGCTCCAACAGGTTGGGGAGCGCCTTGGAATTATTGATCGCGCCCAGCAGCAGATTGAAGAGTTGAAGGGCCAGGTTGTCGACCTCGTCGGCATCCTCGGCAGCAATCAGGCGCGCGGCGCGTTCGGCGAGGTGCGCCTCGAGCAGATCGTGGAAGATGTGCTCCCCGCCGAGCTCTATGAATTCCAGGCGACGCTCTCAAATCGTGCACGTGTCGACTGCCTCATTCGATTCAGCGAACGCGGCGGCGATCTTGCTGTTGACTCAAAGTTTCCACTTGAGTCGTATCGCAGCATGCTGGCCGCCGGTGACGACGCCACGCGCATCGTTGCCGAGCGTCAGTTCAAGGTTGACGTGAAGAAGCACATCGACGACATCTCGTCGAAGTACCTCATCAAGGGGGAGACCCGTGATCTCGCCCTCATGTTCATTCCGGCAGAGTCCATCTACGGCGAGCTGCTGCAACACTTCGCCGATCTGGTGGAGTACGCGAGCAAGAAGCGCGTCTACCTCGCTAGCCCGAACACGATTCATGGTTGGCTGACCAATCTTCGTTCGGTCTACATCGACACCAAGATCGCCGCGCAGGCCTCCCTGATTCAGCGTGAGGTGCGCCTCATCCTTGACGATGTGGGCCGCCTTGGCGAGCGTGTAGAGAGCCTCGAAACCCACTTCGGCCAGGCCAATAAAGACATTGAGCAGATCAAGATCTCCTCAAAGAAGGTGCTCGACCGAGGCGAGAGGATCGAGCGGGTGGAACTCAGCGCTGGCGACGATCCGGCGCCCCCCGCCCTACAAGATTGAGTTATTTCGGCGGATCGGCTACCGTTTTTGGCAGGGCTGAAGTCCAGCTCAAACGTTAGGGAGGAAAACATGGATTCGAAGAACCTGTACATCGTGGCTGCGGTCGCCAGCCTTGCGCTTTCACTTGCACACTACTTTGGTGCTGGGTTTGCCCAGAGCACGGAGACCGCCATCTACATCGGCCTGTGGGTCCCAGCGATCCTTTCGCTCGGCAGCCTGCTCGCAAAGAAGAGCAAGTGAACGACCCGATCGTCTTCGTGCTTGGTTTCCTGGTAAGCCTCCCAGTTCTCTGGGCGGCGTATAAGGATCTTCGCAGCTAACGCTGACGATCAGATAAACGCGCCTCGTTGCGGCTTCGGCCGCGGCGGGGCGTTTTTATTTACCGATGTTCTCCGGGCCGAATGAGTTCGGCAGCAGCAGGTCAAATGGGTAGCGATTGATGCGCAGGATCTCAAGTCGCTCGTCTAGATTTACAGCAACGATCGGAATTGAAAGCGACGCCGCAAACTCGCGAATCCTCTGACGGCAGATGCCGCATGGCGCAGGTGCATCGGCCGGCGACTGCACCGCGAATGCCAGCGCAACGGCCCGAGCATCGGTCGCGAGGCGCATCGCATTCATCGTGTGCTGTTCGGCGTGCACGGTCAGCGTGTAGTCGACACCCTCCATGTTCGCGCCAACGTGTATCCCGCCGTTCTCGTCGGCTGCGGCCGCGCCAACCGTGTAACCGGAGTACGGCGCGTATGCGCGCGGACGAATGGCACGCGCAGCAGCAACGAGCTTCGCCTCAATTGGCGTGAGATCCGCCTCGGTGATTCTCATCGTGGACTCCACCCTTCTACTTGGCCGATCAGTCGGCGAATGTGCAACGCATGAAGCGGCGCAAACGGGAGTGACCAGGCGCGCTTCAACCATGCCTCTGAGCCGAGTGAGCAGGCGTCGGCTCCCGCCCAGCCGTACTCGCGCACATCGTTGAAGGTGCGCACGCCGCCGCCCGCGATGATTGGGAGCTTGATCCCCGCCTCGCGCAGCTCGCTCACCACGCGCAGACCAATCGGCTTGATCGCGCGCCCAGAGAGGCCGCCGTAGCGATTCTTCAGCAGCGGTGCGCCCGTTGCGGGATCAAGGCGGAGGCCCTTCACCGTGTTGATGGCAGAGATGGCAGCGACCCCTGTCGCCTCGGCAAGGCGCGCATGCTCGAGGTAGTCGAAGTCGGGGGAGAGCTTCAGGATCACCGGGAATTTTGAGGCTGGCACGGCGCGTCGCAGCACCTCTTCGATGATTGCACTGAAGTCAAAGTTGACGTTGTGGCAGGAGACATTGAACTCCACGGCGGCGAGCTCGCCAGGCTTCGCGCGGCGGTTCACCGTCTCAACGAGCGACGAGAATTCATCGGCGCTAAAGCCACCCAGTGAGAGTATGCGGTTCTGCTCGCTCGTGCGTGGGAAGTACTCATCAAAGTAGCGCTCTATTCCAATGTTCGACCAGCCGAACGCATTGAGCCAACCCCCGTCGGCCTCCTGCAACGCACCACGATAGAGACGGAAGAACTCTGGGAGCTCAGTGAGCCCCCACGACTCGCGCAGCGTGAAGTGCCCTTCGCGCGGCTGCTCGGTGACCGTACGTACCGTGACGGCGCCGAAGCGGCGCAGGTCGACGAAGTTTGCGAGTGGCGAGAGGCCGGTGATTGCGAGGCGGCCCTTCGGCGCGCCGTATCCAAGCAAGCTTGAACTGGTAACCAAACGATTCCGCAGTTGGATCCCGTTCAGGTCAATCATGCGCCAAGAGTAGCGCGCAGCGTGAGCACCACCAGCACCGACACCACCATGCCCAACAGCAGGTTGCCGCGCCAGCGCCCTACCGCGGCGCCAGCGAACACGGCGACCGCCTCAGGCCCAACCGTGAACGCACCGCCCTGCACGAACACCGAAGCTGCAGCGATCGCACCCAACACCGCTGGGCCGATCAGCCGTAGGTACTCAAGCACAGCGGGGGGCAGGCGATCAATGCCAGGGACGAGCATCGGCAGTGCGCGCGCTGCATAGGTGCCGATTCCGCCAAGGATCGCGAGCGGCACGAGATCGGTGCTGAAGAGATCGTTAGTCATGCGCGCCTCCGGAAGAGTGCGAGCCCCGCGAGTGGCCCAACGATGCCACCGATCATGATCGCCGCGCTTGGATCAATCAGGAGCGCCGCGGCAACTGCGCTGCTGCAACCAACCAGGAGCGCAACGAGCGCCGCGCGATCCTTGACCAAGCCGATCGCGAGCCCAGCCATCGCTGCTGCGAAGACGACGTCGAGACCGATCGTGGCGGGATCAGGGAGTGCTGCACCCGCAAGCCACCCTGCGATTGTCGCGAGGTTCCAGGGAACGAAGATCGTGAGCCCCGCATACCAGGCACCTTTCACGTCGATACGACCGAGTCGTGCGATGTGTGCCGTAGTGAGGGCAAACGCCTCGTCGGTGAGCAGATACGCGAGCCCCGCCCGGAGTTTTAGCGAGAGCTTCGTGGTATACGGGGCAACTGATGCGGAGTAAAGGAGGTGTCGTGCATTGAGCAGCCACACGAGCAGCACGATCGATGGCCACGGCGTGTTGACGGCGAGCAGACCGACGGCGGCGTATTGCGCCGCACCAGCAAAGAGAATTGAGCTGAAGCCGATCGCCTCAACGAGCGAGAGCCCACCCTGTCGCGCCGTAAAGCCGAAGATGCCGCCAACAATAATGGCAATGACCCAGATACCGAGCGAGTCAACAACGAGGCGTCGGCGAGCGGTGCTGAGTGTGGCAGCAGCTCCACTCATTTTGCGACAGGCTCCAGGATGACAACGGGGATCTCTCGCGCCGTCTTCCGCGCATACGCCGCGTACACACCGTAGGTCGCGTCATCAGTTGCCCGAAGATAGGTCAGTCGCTCTTCGCCGACGGCAATGCGCGCGCGATACGGTCGTCGGAAACGCTTGTAGATGATCGTGACGCTCGGCTGTGCCTCAATGTTGCGATACCAGGCGGGGTGCCCCTCACGCCCGTAGTTGCTGGCGATCACCACGATGCGCTCACCGTCGGGGAGATACGTAAGTACGACGCGACGCGGCGTGCCGCTCCGCCGCCCGATCGTTTCCAGGATGATTCCCGGCCGCCCACCAAGGTTGGGCGATACCCAACCGTTGGTCGCAAGGGCAAGGCGCGCATGCAGCGGCGCAACGAGTCCAATCAGTCGACCGAACCAGCGCTGCGCCCCCTTCAGCCACGAAGGGCGCTGCGCCGCCCAATCGTCGCCTGGCATTTAGCGCTCGGCGAAGAGGTAGCGAACGGAGAGCGCAGCGACGACCGCACCGATGAGCGGCCCAACGATGTAGACGACAGCCTCTGATAGGTCACCGAACGCAACCGCTGGACCGAACCAGCGCGCCGGATTCATTGCCGCGCCAGTGAGCGGTCCGCCCACCATGATGTCGGCGATGATCACGCCGCCAATCAGGAGTGCGCCGAGCTGTGGTGCGCGCTTATCGACGGCGGCCAGGAGTACGGCGTAGACCAAGAGCGCGGTGAGGACCGCCTCGATGGCGATCGCCGTGACCTGTGTCAGGCCATCTGCGACGCCAGGGGCTCCGCCGTGGGCGAACGACCAGACGGTGTCGCCTGCCTCAAAGCCGCCGAAGGCGAGCTTGAGGGCGAACCCGGCGGCGGCGGCGCCGACCAGCTGGGCCACGATGTAGCGAATCCCCTCAATGGTTCGGACCTTGCCAACCAGCCACAGGGCTACGGTCACCACCGGATTGAACTGCCCGCCACTGATGGGGGCGAAGGCGGTGCCGAGGGCGGCGAGGGCGAGGCCGTGGGCGAGGGCGATGCCGATCAGGCCAACCTCCCCGCCGGTCTGAGCGTTCATGATCACCGCGCCCGCTCCGAGCACGAAGAAGAGGAAGGTGCCGATCGCCTCAGCGGCGAGGGCGGCGATGAGGGTTCGACTGGGCATTCGTAGGCACCTCCACGAGTCTTCGGGGGGCCAGCGGCACCCCGTTGGGGCTGATTGTAGGGCAGCCCCTATGAGAGATGAGCGGGATGCCGTATGCTACGGAGGTCCCCCGGGCTTCGGTGGACATAAGCACGCACGCACGCGACCGAGATCAGTCAACCGTTCCCATCCAGGGCTCGCGAGACCAGCATCGGACCACGAGGCGAGCCAGCACTAGGAGTGAACGGAATGTACACAGACAAGAACTTGGTCTGCATGGATTGCAGCCAGGAATTCGTATTCACAGCGCGGGACCAGGAGTTCTACGCTGAGCGCGGCTTCACAGAGCCAAAGCGCTGCACACCATGCCGCAATGCCCGTAAGGCGCAGCGCGAGGGTGGTTCAGCGGGTGGCGGCTTCGGCGGCTACACCGGTGGCAGCTCGTACAGCGCCGGCGGCTACGGCGCCCCACGCGCACCTCGCGGACCACGCGAGTTGCACCCAGCAACCTGCTCGGATTGCGGCAAGGAGACCATGGTCCCCTTCCTGCCAACCAGCGGCAAGCCGGTTTACTGCGACAACTGCTTCTCGACCCGACGCCCAGCGCGCTGAGTCCAGTAGCTCTTAGAGCAACCCGGACGGCCGGGACCCTTCGGGGTCTCGGCCGTCCGATTTATTCCCGAGTTTTTAATTGAGCCAATCGATCAACGAGTAGTGCCGCATGCACCGTTGCGGCGCGGTGGTCAAAGAGCGCAAGTAGTGCGGCGCTGCTGAGCACAGCGGTAATGCGGGCATCTACCAAACACACCTCATGGAGCTGACGGTCCTCGTCGCGTGCGCTCGTCGCCACGGCCTGCACGATCGAATAGGCGGCATCACGCTGCATCCCGGTATCGACCAGCGCGGTGAGTAGCCGCGATGCAGCGTGCAGCCCGAGCCCACCTGCAAGGTTCGCCAGCATGCGCTCGCGGCGAATCTCTGCGCCGTCAATGACACCGTTGAGTGAATCCACCATGAAGGCGAGAAGTGAGGTGGCGTCGGGGAGCAGGATGCGCTCAGCGGAGCTGTGGCTGATGTCACGCTCATGCCAGAGCGGCTGGTTCTCCATTGCCGCAGCGGCGTAACCGCGTAGGAGGCGAGCGAGACCGGCGATCCGTTCACTCTTGATCGGGTTGCGCTTCTGCGGCATTGCCGAGCTACCAGCTTGACCGGCACGGAACGGCTCACGCATCTCGTCGACTTCAGAACGTTGCAGGTGTCGGATCTCGGTAGCGATGCGCTCGAGAGTGCCACCAGCAATGGCGATCGAGCTCACAAAGGCGGCGTGGCGATCGCGCTGCACGATCTGGGTGCTCGCCTGGTCGGCGCGCAGGCCGAGCGTCGCCAACGCGATCTGCTCGATCTCTGGGCTGATCTGGCTATAGGTGCCAACCGGCCCGGAGATCTTCCCCGTTGCCGCTTCAGCGGCGGCGAGAGCGACACGTTCACGTGCTCGTGCGACCTCAAAGGCCCAGTTCGCCATCTTTGCGCCCATGGTGGTTGGCTCTGCGTGCATGCCGTGCGTTCGCCCAATCATGATCGTGTCACGCTCCTCGCGAGCGCGGCGAATGATCGTGGCGAGCAGTGTTGCGAGGCCTGCGTCAATAAGAGCGGCTGCATCGCGCATCTGCAGTGCGAGCGCGGTATCAACGACGTCGCTGCTGGTCAGACCGTGGTGAATCCAACGCCCTTCAGCGCCGACGCTCTCCGCCAGCTGATTCACGAAGGCGACGACATCGTGATCGGTGGTGCGCTCCAACTCGTTGATTCGTGCGACGTTGACCTTCGCCTTGGCACGGATCACCGCGACGGCTTCGGCGGGCACTTCGCCCGTTGTAGCCTGCGCGTCCAGCACCGCGAGCTCTACCTGCAACGCCGCGCTCCAATGCGCCTCATCGCTCCAGACTGCCGTCATTGACGGCGTAGCGTAACGGGGGATCATCGCTTCGCGTGGCGCAACGGGCGCCAGGCACGCTCAATCGTTTGCGTGCGCTCAGGTCCAACCGAGAGGAGCACGATCGGCGCACCGGCGATCTCTTCGAGTGCCGTGACATAGCGACGGGCGTTCTCAGGGAGGTCGGCCATTGCGCGAACGTTGGTGATCTCTTCCTCCCAGCCAGGGAACGTTTCGTAGATCGGCTTTGCGCGTGCAAGTTCAGCACCCGATGTTGGCCATCGCTCAACGCGCTTGCCGTCAATCTCATATGCAACACAGAGCAGAATCTCAGGAATTCCCGAGAGCACGTCGAGCTTGTTCAACATGATGCTCGAGACGCCATTCAACTCAACGGCGTAGCGGAGTGGAACGGCATCGTTCCAGCCGACACGGCGACGGCGACCAGTTGTCGTGCCAACCTCATGACCGGTGACGGCGATGCGCTCGCCGATCGCATCGGTGAGCTCGGTGACGAATGGGCCCGACCCAACACGCGTGGCATACGCCTTCATGACACCCATCACCTCATCAATCTGCAGTGGGGCGATACCACCACCAGTGGTGGCGCCACCCGCGATTGGATGCGACGAGGTGACAAATGGATACGAGCCGTGGTCGAGGTCGAGCATCGCCCCCTGGGCGCCCTCGAAGAGGAGGTGCTCCTTACGGGCATAGGCGCGCTGGACCAGGTCGTTCGTGTCGGCGATGTGTGGTCGGAGTCGCTCACCCCAGGTGGCAATGAGCGCAGCAATCGCGTCGGCGTCAACCGCGTCGGCATAGTCGGTGGCACCAAGCGCAGCGAGGAGGGCGCGCTTTTCAGGGAGCACGCGCGCCAGTCTCGTTGCCGTCGAGGCTGGATCAAGGAGGTCTTCCACCCGGAGGCCGAGCCGAGCGGCGCGATCCTCATAGGCGGGCCCGATGCCGCGCTGGGTGGTGCCCACCTTGTCTCCAGCAAGCGCGCTCTCACGTGCTTTGTCGAGCGCTACGTGATACGGAAGGATCAGGTGCGCTGCGTGGCTGACGCGCACCTTGGAGATGTCGATGCCGCGGCTGATGAGCTCATCAAACTCTCGAATCAGCGTGGCGGGGTTCACGACCACCCCGGGTCCAATGATCGGGGTGATGTGCCCATAGAGGACGCCTGAGGGGACCAGGTGCAGCTTGAAGGTGTCGTCGCCGATGACGATCGTGTGGCCGGCGTTATCGCCCCCCTGGTAGCGAACAACCGTCGAAACCTGCTCGGCGAGGAAGTCGGTCGTCTTCCCCTTCCCCTCGTCGCCCCACTGGAGTCCGACGATCACGCTCGCAGGCATAGCCCCTCGCTCTCGGTTGCTTGGATGCTGCCGGGCAACGCACGGCGGGGGGATCGTACCCCCTCGCCGCCCCGATCGGGAGCCCCGCGGCGCGGGCGAGGTGCGATGATCTGCCGACGATGTTGAACCCCCCAGTGATCCTTTGGCTCCGCCGAGACCTTCGCCTCGCCGATCACCCCGCCCTGGTTGCGGCAGTGGCGGCGGCCAATGAGCGCGGCGCGCCCCTCTTGCCGATCTTCATCTGGGAGCCGGGCCTTGTTGCTGGCCCCCGTGCCAGCGCCAACCGCACCTGGTTCCTGCGCGAGAGCGTTACGGAGCTCGCCACTAACCTGCGCGCACTCGGCTCGGATCTCATTGAGCTGCAGGGTCCGGCTGCTGTCGCACTCCCACGACTTATTGGCGAACTGCGCGCCGCAGGCGGCACTGGAGACATTGACCTCTTCATGACGCGCGACCACACGCCCTTCGCGCGGAAGCGCGATCGTGCCGTTGCAGAACTGCTCACCCCACTCGGCGTGCAGCTGCATGCAAAGCGCGGCCTCGTCGTAGTGGAGCCAGAGGAGCTGCTCACCGGCGGTGGCACGCCGTACGGCGTTTACACGCCGTACTTCCGCCGATGGCTCGAGCAGGTTGACGCGAGCGCACCACTCCCAGCGCCGAAAAAACTTCCACCACTGCCAACACCAACTCCAGCCTCCACCGTTGATCAAGCACTTCTTGATGCGCACGCGGTGCCAACCGCACAGATCGATCAACTCCCCGTACCTGGTGAACGCGCCGCGCGTGCGCACGCCGACGCGTGGCGAAAATCCGTTGGCGGGTACGCGAATCGACGCAATACGTTGGCCGACACCTCTGGAACGAGTCACCTCTCAGCGGCACTGCACATCGGACTCCTCTCGCCGCGCGAACTTGTTGCGCGACAACTCCCGCTGCCGCCGATGCAAGAGGGAGAACGTTCGGGCGAGCGACTCTGGGTGAGCCAGATCGCCTGGCGCGACTTCTATACGCAGGTGCTCTGGCACGCGCCACATGCGGCGCGCAGCGCGTGGCGACCAAGTTATGACGCGATCAAGTGGAGCGATGATCAGCGACTGCTAGAGGCGTGGAAGAGCGGCACCACCGGCTATCCCGTCGTTGATGCAGGGATGCGCCAACTCGCGGCGACTGGCTTCATGCACAATCGCGCACGCATGATCACCGCATCATTCTTAACAAAAGACTTACTCATCGACTGGCGCGAAGGTGAGGCGCACTTCTTGCGACATCTCGTTGACGGTGATATTGCCGCAAACAATGGTGGCTGGCAGTGGTGCGCGGGGAGTGGCACCGATGCGCAACCGTACTTCCGCATCTTCAATCCGGTGACACAAGCGGGGAACTTTGATCCCGATGGCGAGTATGTGCGCCGATGGGTACCAGAGCTTGCAGCGCTGCAATCGCCAGCGATTCATGCGCCATGGGCGCACCCGAAGGCGCTGGATGCAGCGGGCATCAGACTCGGTGAGCAGTATCCGGAGCCGATCGTTGATCACGCTGAAGCGCGTCAACGAACGCTTGCGGCGTACAGCGCGGCGCTGAAGCCAGAGAGCGGCCGATAGTTGTGGGAGGTGCGCGAAAAGAACTGCGGCAGCCACATCGTCCTCCGAGTGAGCGCCCTGAGAAAATTTGTGTGGTGTGCGGCCGACCGTTTCAGTGGCGCAAGCGCTGGGAGCGAGTCTGGGACGAGGTGAAGTACTGCAGCGACGCCTGTCGCCGTCGGCGGGGGTAGCGTGACTCAACGAGGTGCCGCCGTACCTTGGCAGCAAATCGTGACCATCTACGTGCTGGTGCAGTTCTCCGAGATCTTCGGCGTGAGCATGATCTACGCCTATCTGCCACTTGCGTTGGAACACGCCAGTGTGCCGCTTGCATCAATCGCCTCGCTCTCTGGTCTCACAATCGCGGGCATCTTCATTGTCGGCGCACCACAGGTGCCGATCTGGCTGGCTATTGCCGAGTTGCGATCGCGTCGACTGGTCATCGTGCGCAGTGGACTGATCGCCCTCGTTGCCCTTATCGCCTTCGCGCTCGCGGAAGAGGCGTGGCAGCTGATCGGCGCAACGCTCGCCCTCGGTTTCTGGCTGGGGAACACCGGCGTGATGCTGGCGACGATTCGTGAGGTCTCGCCAGAGCACGCACGCACCCGATCGATTGCCCTCTTTAGTGCGGCGGCACCAATGGGCTTTGCGCTGGGCCCCCTCCTCGCCGGCGCGATGATCGACGGGCTCGGTCTCTCACTTGCCGCACCGATCATGGTTGCGGCGCTGCTGAACGCCGCACTGATCGTGGCCAACATCGTGGCGATTCCCGACGTTCGACCGCACTACCCGCCGACGGGGGGCGTGCTCGAAGTGGCCCGCCGTGGTCTCCGCGAGGTCTTCGCGGACCGCAGGATTCGTGCCGGATACCTGGTGCTCGGCCTTGCGATCGCTGGCGAGCGGATGTTGCGCCCCGTCTTCCCGCTGCGGATCGCGGAGGTGGTGATCGGCCCTTCGATTACGGGGATCGCCGAACCACTCGCCGCCCCTGGCGTGGCGGGCGCCGTCGGCCTGCTGTCAGGGCTCTCGGCACTCGGCGGTGCCATTGCTGCGCCGCTTCTCGCCACACGGCTCGTGCCCCGCATCGGGGTACCACGGGTGATGGCCCTAGGCTTTGTTGCTGCGGCGGTTGCCGCTGGCGCAATGATCGTCGTCTCAACCGCGTTTGGCCTCGCCCTCTCAAACACGCTCCTTGCCGCGGCATCAGCGCTGCTGCAGGCAATGGTCTTCACCTGGTTGGCCAACTCGGTCACCGAGCGCCGTCGCACCGCCGCGCTGAGCCTCTCGCTCTTCCCTCTCTACGCCGGTGCCGTCGTTGGGCCACTCATCTCCTCAGCCGTAGCCCTTACCGGCACACCTCGAGTAGGTGATGCTCTTGCCCTCACCCCCGTCTTTCTCGGATCCGTGCTGTTACTCACATTCGGAATTCTTGCCGTGCGTCGCCTCCCCACAGGGGATCACGGCGCGCGCTAGTCTGCGTACATGAAGCAGGTAGAGAGCGTTCTTGGCCCCATCAGCTCGGCAGACTTAGGTCTGACGTTGACTCACGAACATCTCCTCAACGACGTGCTTTCCTGGTGGCATCCGCCCCTCGATGATTCCGCGCGATCGCGCGAGCTCGTCGATGAGAAGGTCTCCATCAGCAACATCTGGGAGTTGAAGCACGACCCGTTCATCAATAAAGACAACTGCAGCATGCAAGACATTGAGTTGGCGATCAAAGAGGTGCAGCGATTCGTTGACCAGGGTGGCAAGACGATCATTGAGACGAGCGCTGACGGTAATGGCCGAAACCCTGAAGGACTCGCCACCATCAGTAAGCGCACTGGCCTCAACATCATCATGGGAACGGGCTACTACCTCGATTCCTCACAGCCCGAAGAGAACGACGCAAAGAGTGAGCACGACATTGCCAACGAGCTGGTTCGCGACATTACTGAAGGGGCTCGCGGCACCACCATCAAATCTGGAATCATTGGCGAGATTGGCGTGGGCAGTGAGTTCACCGCACGTGAGCGCAAGTCACTCGCGGGAGCATGCATCGCGCAACGCGAAACGCACCTTCCAATGCAGGTGCACATGCCCGCCTGGTTCCGCTACGGCGATGAGGTGCTCGACTTCTGTGCAGCCCACGGTGTGCCGATGGAGAGCATCGTACTCTGTCACTCCAATCCGAGCGGCGACGATCACGAATATCAGACGCGACTCCTACGCCGTGGCGCGTATCTGCAGTACGACATGATCGGTATGCAGGTCTTCTATGCCGACCAGCAGGCCTCATGCACGAGTGATGAAGATGACGCGCGCAACATCGCGCGCCTGGTACGTGATGGGTTTGGCGAGAAGGTGCTGATGTCGCAAGACATCTTCCTCAAGAGCCTGCTGCGCTCGTACGGCGGCCCAGGCTACGGGCACATGGTCGAGTTCTTCCTGCCGCGACTCGCCCGACACGGCGTGCCACTCGAGCAGGGAATCGCAATGATGACGGCGAATCCGCGCCGACTTTTCGAGGCGGCGAGCTAACCGTGGTCAAGATTCGAACGGTCACTGGCGAGATCGAGAGCGCCGAGATGGGGCTCACCCTCACGCACGAGCACCTACTCGGCGACGTGACCTCATGGTGGCATCCGCCATTCGACGATTCACCACGATCGCGCGAACTCGTCGATGAGAAGGTCTCCATCAGCAACATCTGGGAGCTCAAGCACGACCCATTCATCAATAAGGACAACCTCGTTGTGCAAGACGTCGAACTTGCCATCAAAGAGGTGCAGCGGTTTGCAGACCAGGGCGGCAAGACGATCATCGAGACGAGTGGCTACAACGATGGCCGTAATCCTGAGGGGCTTGCCACGATCAGCAAACGAACCGGGCTCAACATCGTCATGGGAACGGGCTACTACCTTGACGGTTCACAGTCCGAAGCGAACGATGCCAAGAGTGAACGCGACATCGCCAACGATCTCATTCGCGACATTACGGAGGGTGCACCTGGCACCAAGGTGAAGTCGGGAATCATTGGTGAGATTGGCGTTGGCAGTGAGTTCACGGCACGAGAGCGCAAGTCACTTGCGGGTTCGTGCATTGCACAGCGCGAGACGCATCTCCCAATGCAGATCCACATGCCGGCCTGGTTCCGCCTCGGCGACGAGGTGCTCGACCTCTGCGCGGCACACGGCGTGCCGATGGAGAGCATCGTGCTCTGCCACTCCAACCCAAGCGGCGATGATCACGAATATCAGACACGCCTGCTCAATCGCGGCGCTTATCTGCAGTACGACATGATCGGCATGCAGGTCTTCTACGCGGATCAGCAGGCTTCATGCACGAGCGACGAAGACGATGCGCGCAACATTGCACGCCTGGTGCGCGATGGATTCGGTGAGAAGGTGCTGATGTCGCAAGACATCGGCTTGAAGACGCTGCTGCGCTCGTACGGCGGTCCAGGCTACGGCCATTTGGTCGAGTTCTTCTTGCCGCGACTCGCCCGGCACGGCGTGCCGCTCGAGCAGGGAATCAGCATGATGACGGCGAGCCCACGTCGGCTCTTTGAAGAGGCAAGCTAGCAACGATGGTCAAGATTCAAACGGTCACCGGCGAGATCGAGAGCGCCGAGATGGGGCTCACCCTCACGCACGAGCACCTCTTCAACATTGTCACGCCGTGGTGGCATCCGCCCTATGACGACTCGGCTCGATCCAAGGAGCTTGTCGACGAGAAGGTCTCCATCACCAACGTCTGGGAGCTCCGACATGACCCATTCCTGAACAAGGATAACTGCGCGCTTGACGACATTGAGTCCGCCATCAGTGAGGTGAAGCGCTTCGCCGCCCAGGGTGGCCGCACGATTCTGGAGGCCTGCGCCGATAAGGGGAACGGTCGAGATCCTGAAGGGCTTGCCCGCATCAGCCGTGAGTCAGGGTTGAACGTGGTGATGGGGAGCGGCATCTTCCTCGACCCCGTGCACGGCCCAGAGCACCTCGATGGCAGCGTGCGTGAGATCGCCGACCGTATCGTGCGTGACCTCACCGTCGGCGCACAGGGAACCAACATTCGCGCTGGCTTCATCGGCGAGATCTTTGTCGGTCAGCCGTTCACCAACCGCGAGCGCAACTCGCTCGCCGGTGCCTGCCTAGCGCAGCGCGAGACGGGTGTGCCGATCCAGATCCACATGCCTGGCTGGTATCGCCTCGGCGACGAGGTGCTCGACTTCGTTGCAGCACAGGGGGTGCCGATGCAGAGCGTGGTGCTCTGCCACTCCAATCCGAGCGGCGACGATTACGAATATCAGACGCGCCTCCTGAAGCGCGGCATCTATCTGCAGTACGACATGATCGGCATGCAAGTCTTCTACGCCGATCAGCAGGCCCCCTGCACCAGCGACGAAGATGACGCCCGCAACATCTCGCGCCTCGTACAGGCCGGCTTCGGCGACCACGTGCTGATGTCGCAGGACATCTTCATGAAGATCCTGCTGCGCGCCAACGGCGGGCCAGGATACGGACATATCGTGGAGTTCTTTCTGCCGAGGCTGGCACGTCACGGGGTGCCGCTCCAGCAGGGAATCGCGATGATGACGGATAATCCGCGTCGGCTATTTGAAGAGGCGCGTTAGCGCCAGAAGGGGGAGCACATGGGAAAGCGCGTTCTGCTCGTTGGAGAGTCGTGGGTATCTGAGGCGACACACTACAAGGGGTTCGACTCCTTCACCAGCGTCACCTTCCACTCTGGTGCCGATTGGTACAACGGCGCCCTGCGCTCCAAGGGCCACGAGGTTGAGCAGATGTACGCGCACGACGTCCCAGCAAAGTTCCCGCATACCGCGGCTGAACTGAGCAAGTACGACGTCATCGTATTGAGCGACATCGGCACCAACTCATTCTTGCTCCCGATTGAGACGTGGCTCCAGGGGAAGTCGACGCCGAATCGGTTGAAGCTTCTTGCCGAGTGGGTGGAGAACGGCGGCGCGTTGATCATGGCCGGCGGCTACCTCAGCTTCCAAGGCTTTGAGGCGAAGGCGCGCTTCGCTGGCAGCGCCGTTGAGCGCGTGCTTCCAGTTACCTGTCTCACCCACGACGATCGCGTTGAGGCACCAGAGGGTGCGCAGCCAGTCATCGTTGATGCGAGCCACCCAGTGCTCGCCGGTGTTCCTGCCGGCATGCCAGCACTGCTCGGCTACAACAAGGTGGTGCTGAAGCCTGGCGCGACGCTGGTTGCCTCAGTCGGCGGCGATCCGCTCATTGCCACCGCGCAGGTTGGTAAGGGTCGATCACTCGTCTGGACCTCAGACATCGGACCACACTGGTGCCCAGAACCATTCGTGCAGTGGAACGGCTTTGCGCCACTGATGTCGAACATGATCGATTGGGTGACCGGCAAGTGAGTTTCGCCGAGCGAGTCGCCGCCTACCAGGCTGCAACGAAAGCGTTTGAAGAGCAGGTCGCTGCGCTCGATCGCCTAAAGCTCGACGCCAAGCACCCAGAAGGCTGGTCGCCACGTCAGGTGATCCATCACCTGGCCGACAGCGAGGCGCAGTCATACGCGCGGCTACGACGCCTTGTTGCTGAGCCGGCCGGCTCGATCATTCAGGGATACGACGAGGGCGCATGGGCGGCGAGCCCAGCTCTCGGCTATGAGACCGACCCGATTGAGACGTCGCTCGCCGTCTTCTCGGCGGTGCGAGCCGGCACATTTAACGTGCTTCAGCATCTGACCGAGGCGGACCTCTCCCGCCATGCGGAGCACAGCGAGCGCGGGCGGTTCACGCTCGACGACTGGCTGCGGATCTACTCCAAGCACCCGCTTGAGCATGGTGAGCAGCTCGCCAAGGCGCTCCGCGGCGAGCTGTAGCGGGGAACCGCTCTCGCCCTTCAGGCGTTACGGTACCGAGGGGCCCCTTTGGGCCCGCAACCGTAGGAGGCAACTATGACCCGGGTACTCACCACCGTTCTTATGCTTGGACTACTGATTGCGCCGGGCGTGCGCCCCGTAGCCGCCTCCGATGAGGTCACCCCCGTCCCTGTCGTACTAAGCGTCGAATGCCCACCCCTGGAGTACGTCGACGGCGCCCCAGTCATCCCTGAGGGGGCGCCCGCCGAGTGTGTCTACATTCAGACGTTCGGCGCAGAGGACCCGTGCGCACCCGACCCCACGGGCGCTGTGCCGGTGATGTGCCAGTCAGGGCTCCCTGTTGATCCCCCTGTGGGCGGTGACGCCTGCTGGATCACCTCCGACGGAAGCACCAACTGCCCACGAACCGGTGGTGAGGATCTCCTCGCAAGCGGGCGCCACTTTGCCATCCTCGCGGTGTCGCTTAGTGGCGTTCGTTACGAACTCGCTGCTGGCCAGATGTATCTCGGTGATGACGGCAGCTTCAGCGCAAGCGTGGGATGCAACCAACTCGTAGGTAGCGTAGTTGTTGGCTGGGAGAGCCTTACCGTCGCGGATCTTCTCTCAACAAAGATGTACTGCGAAGAACTGTCCGCTGCAGAGACGTCGCTCAGTGAGATCCTGCTCGGTGGCACACTCACGTTTAGCCGAACTGACATCGGCCTGGTCGCCCAGAATGGCATCGGATCCATCGAACTGATTGAGGCGATGTATGACGCAGTGCCACTCAACGGTGACGTGCGCGCAAACATTGGTGGCGAAGGCGGCACGAGTGATCTCAGCGCCCTGCTTATCGCCGCTGCGCTGCTCGGCATCCCAGCACTTGTCGGCGCAGCTGGCCTGACCGTGGGGCTCTCGCGCCGAGACTAATCGCATGACACACCCGCCAGCGTGCCGTTTGGCGCGATCTCGTTAGGGACTGGTAAGGAGCGCTACAAGCCTTTTCTCGGTGGTTGAGGGCTGTACTCGCAATCTGGGTGACAGCAAGGCCGTATTCGGAGTGTGAACCTTGCCCAATACCGTGGTGAACGCTAGTCGTAGGTTGGCCTTGGCAACGGCCTGCTCTAGGCTTTTTGGATGAGCGCCAAATGGGTAAGCAAAGGTTACCGGAGCAGCACCAAGCCAAGTGTTCAGCTGATCTTGCGCCTGGAGAACCTCGTTCGTGATGTACGCCGCTGATTTCTTTGAAACATCTATATGGGTCAGTGTGTGATTTGCGATCTCCATGCCACTAGCAGCCATCTCTTTCAACTGTGTGACCGTTAGGTACTTGCTTCTGCCAACTCTCCCAGTGATCACATAGTAGGTCGCAACAAAACCAAGCTGTTGCAAGATTGGAAACGCATTTGTGTATCCGTCAACTCGTCCATCGTCAATGGTGATTACCATCGTCTTCTTCGGAATCGACTCCCCCGTTCCAAGATGATCGGCAAGCGTTGCGGCTGTCACGGTTGTCCAGCCTGCGCGCTTCAGCGCAGTTAGTTGGGATCTAAACTGAGAAGGGGAGATTACGAGTTCTGGAAGGCTGTTTCCAATGTCGCTACTCGGGGCGATCCGGTGGTACATAAGGACAGGCACTCGCAGGCTGAATGAACGCAGTTTTCGGGGCGTGGCCTGAACCGCCTTTACGCTCGCCGGGACCAAGGCGAGAAGGAGGAAGAGTGATGCGTCTAGTAAAAACTTGCGCCTTGTGCGCATTACGGAAGATGTCGCTCCGCGTGGCCGATGTACTTGGCGTCGGGGCGAATCAGCTTGTCTACGCCAGCCTGCTCGATCGCATGCGCTGACCAACCGGCAATGCGCGCCAGCGCAAACGTTGCTGGGAAGAGGTCAGGTACCAGGCCAACCCCCTGTAGCACGGCGGCGGCGTAGAACTCAACGTTCGTCTTCATCGCTCGGCCCGGCTTCATCTCTTCAAACACCTTCAGGATCTGCGCTTCAGCGCCGATCGCGAGCTCAAGCCAAGCTGGCTTCGTCGGCATTGCCTCGGCAACCTTACGTAGGGCAGCGGCACGCGGGTCATACGTGCGGTAGACGCGGTGGCCGAAGCCCATGATCAGCTCCTTGCGCGAGAGCTTGCCGCGCGCCCAATCTTCGGCGCGGTCGATGGAGCCGATCTCGCCGAGCTGGCCGATCACCTCGGCGGGAGCACCGCCATGGAGTGGCCCCTTCATGGCGCCGACGGCGCCACAGATAGCCGAAGCAATATCTGATCGTGTTGCAATGATCACGCGCGCTGCAAAGGTGCTGGCGTTCAGGCCATGTTCGGCCCCCACCATCAAGTAGGCATCCAACGCGCGGGCGGTTGCCGGATCGGGCTCCTTGTCGTGGAGCTGCTGCAAGAATGCGGCTGCGATACCGAGTCCTGGCTGCGGATCGACGGGCTCCAACCCCTGGCGCAGTCGTGCGAACGCGGCGAGCGCCGACGGTGCAAATGCGGCGATGCGTTTTGCCTCCTCAGCGGTTGGTGGCCAGCCGAGTCGCTCACCCGCCCCCCACACCGAGATGGCGGTGCGCAGCGCATCCATCGGATGCGCATGCGATGGCAGGAGTCGCAGCGCCGCAAGAACGGCGGGCGGCACCTTCTCTGGAACCAGCTCAGCGTTCGGGTGCCACTCACCCGTCAATAGGAGGTCGAGAACGCCCGCGTAGCTGCCCTGCGTGACGACCTCTTCAATGGGGTAGCCGCGATAGAGGAGTCGACCCGCTGCGCCGTCGACGTAACCGACCGCCGTCTCGGCGCCGACGACGCCAGCAAGACCGGGGCTGAATGGCTTCTCGACGACCTTCTCGTCACTCATCGGCGTGGCCGTCGATCAACGTATTCGAGGGCGAGGCGCAAGATCACCGATCCGAGCAGCGCTACGAAGACCGATCCGGTGAATCCGCCCGGGTCGCCGTAGCCGGCACCCTTGGCGAGGGTTCCGCCCACGATGCCGCCGAGGATGCCGATCAAAATGTTCGGCAGGCAGCCACGTGCCGCCCGACCGCCGACAAGGAGCGAGGAGAGACCGCCAGCCAGAAGGCCGACGATCATCCAGCCGATCGGATCAAGGTCGAAGAAGCTCATCGGCGCGATCGTACGCCTGCACGCAAAAACGCGCCGCCAGCGTCGCGCGGGTAGACTCGCGGCATGTCTGAAGGAGCCCTCTCCGCACGAATCAGCGACGCGCCAACCGACCCGATCTTCGGGATCGTCGAGCTCTTCCGCGCCGACCAACGCCCGGACAAGATCAACCTTGCCGCCGGCGTCTATATGGATGAGCAGGGGATCACCCCCATCCTGCCGAGCGTTCGTGAGGCGGAGAGCCGCATCCTCAGCGCGTCAACGACCAAGCTTTACATGCCGATCAGCGGTGACCCGGCCTATCTTGCGGCGGCGAAGACGTTGCTCTTCCGTACGGTTGGTGGAGCGTGGGGAGAGATCGAATCTGCCGCCAGCGAACGCGTGCAGATGATCCATACGCCTGGCGGCACTGGTGCTGTGCGCCTCGCTGTGGACCTGGTTTCGCGACTTCGGCCCGGCGCCGAGATTTGGGTAGGCGAGCCAACCTGGCCGAACCACACGCAGATCATTGAATCGGCGCGCATTACGGCACGCCGACACGACTGGATCACCGACGATGCGCGATCACTGAACACCAGCGCACTCTTTGATGCAATTGCTGCGGCGAAGGGTGGCGACGCGATGATCTTGCACGGTGCCTGCCACAACCCCACCGGTATTGACCCAACACCCGAGCAGTGGAGCGAGATTGCACAGCAGATCGCCCATCGCGGCATCCTGCCGATTCTCGACTTTGCGTATCAGGGATTTGGCGAAGGGCTCATTGAAGATGCCGCATCGCTGCGTGCCTTCTTGGCGACGGGATGCGAGGTGCTCGTCGCCAGCAGCTCCTCCAAGAACTTTGCCCTCTATAACGAGCGCGTCGGCAGCCTTGCAATTATTGGAGCTGATGGGGCGGCAGCAGCATCGATCGCATCGCATGCGCGCATGGCGGTGCGCACCATGTGGTCGAACCCACCGGCGCACGGCGGAGCGATCGTCGCCACCATCCTTAACGATGCAACCCTCCGCGCACAGTGGGAGGGCGAAGTCAACGCGATGCGCAATCGCATTAAGGAGAGCCGCGCCACATTCGCGGCTGCGCTCACTGCCGCTGGCGCCGGCGACTTCTCGTATCTGCTGAACCACCACGGCATGTTCTCGCTCCTCGGCCTCACCGACGATCAACTCAAGCGCCTCCGCGACGAGCACGCGGTCTACCTTGTCGCCCGTGGTCGTATCAATATGGCGGGCCTCTCCGCCGCGAAGATCCCCATCGTGGCCAAGGCGGTGGCTGCAGTCATCGGCTAGTTACGTGCGGCTTTGCCCGCAACCCTATTGCAACCAGTTCCGTTTTGGGCATATGATTCAGCGATGGTTGCCCGCCGCAGTCACCTATTGCCACTTTCCCTCTCGATCTCGCTGCTCGCCACCCTCTTCGTTGGCGTGCCAGCGCAGCACGCCTTTGCGGTTGGGGACCCGACTTATCGCATAGCGGTGATCGCTGACGGGGAGACTGAAGGTTCGTACACGGTGCCCACTTTGAACCCAGACTCCTTCACGCTCGATGACATCGCCTCTGAATTTGGTCTCCCGGTCGCACTTCTGCTGCAGGTCAACACGGGCACCGGTTGGGGCGACTGCAACGGTGATGGTGACATCGCCGACCTAGGCGACTACGACTGGCCGACCGTGACGGAGGGGCGCAACGGCAGCGCGACAAACTTCGCCCTTTGTGGTGGTGAGGTTCTCCAGTTTCCGGTGTTCATTGAAGGGGCCACGGTTAGTGTGGTGGCAGGGGCTGGCTCTGGCGGCACAGCGAATGCCTGGAGCGGCACGTCAATGACCTCCTCAATTACTGGCGCATCCGGCACCTTCAATTGGGATCGCACTGACTACTTCGGCGACATTGCCGATCCAGACTCTGATGCCACCCCGTTTGAGGCCGACGAGATGGTGGGGACGAAAGTTGTCGTATCTGCGTCCGGCTATGGCGTTGCTGCGACGGACCTAGAGTTAACCGCCTGGAACGGATCCAGTAACTACTACACCATCGTGTCACTTAAATCGAATGGTCGACCGATGGAGGTGGTCAACGCATTCGGTGGCCAGACAACAAACGTTGTTGCCGACGGCGCACCCTGCACCTTCTACACCACCACCTCCACCTCACCGTCACTTTGGCGTTCATTTGACTGCGGGGGCACCTGGTCGCCGGTTGTGCTCTCCTCGGATGAGCGCGCCGAGACCACGGGCAACGACGGCGTTGAAGGAATGGACAAGAACTCCATCGTCACTGGCATCACCACCTCGGGCTGGCCTGGTGAGGTTGCCGTCATCATGCAGAGCAAGCTCTGGTTCAGCCGAGACTTTGGCACTTCGTGGAATAGCTTCGACCTGAAGTCCTACACGGGGTCAAGCGCCACTGGCACAACCTTGAGCGGCTTTTATACGCCGTACTGGGCACACGCCTACGACGAAACAAACAACATCCACTCCAGCTACCTCTTCTTGGTAAGTGGCCTGATCGGCGGCCCAGCAGGCCCACTGCAAGCCCTTGGCGTCTACGCAACGGTGATGCCTACCAGCGATGAGTACTCCATCGTCGATAACAACATCACTGGCGTTGACGACCCATGCGATGGGAACGCTGCAGATTGTGTCGGCAACGAGATCAAGCCAGGCCAATTCTTTGAACTTTCTGCGGCTATGAAATCCAATCTCGCTGGAGCGCCAGGTGGCACGACAAGGGGAACCTGGACCGGCTGGCTCTTTGCCGCAAAGCCTGGGGTTAGCAGCGTGTACGTTGCGACGCAACAGGGAGCCACAGGCGGCGTGGTCATTGCTGAGCTCCCTCGGGCCGTGCCCTCACGCAGTCAGAAGTTGTACACCTCAAGTGACCTCATGTCCGCGCTGGCGCTCAGTGCCAACTTCACCGTGTACGACAGCAGTGCGGGCGCTGGGGCTCGCGCAGCGGCGACACTCTTTGAGGTGCGCAGCCCGTACCAAGATGTTGATGTTGACGGCTGCGCGAACAGCTGCGCGCTGAGCCGTGACACGACCGTAAGCGGAGGACAGGCTGCACAAGATCTTATGGTGTTCGGTGGACCATCTGGCTGGTTGGCAGAAGACATCAACAACGACAGCACCGAAGACAACGGCACGCTCACGACCGACTACGAGGGACCGCGCTCCGTTGTGATTTGGGATCGCTCACTGAATGGTTCAAATAGCACGGCAACGGTACGCATCGCTACCTGGGTGACGAATGATCGGGCCATCACCGCACTCAGCTCGTATGACAACACTGACCATTGGGAAACCGCCGCAACGGCGCTCCTTGCCGATGAAGATTCGGGCGATGACCATGTGATCCAGAACAACCTCTACTCGCGCAACGGGAACTCTTTGGTAGGAGATGGATGCAGCGAGGATCTCGAATCTGAGACACCTGTCTCCGATGGTGCAGTTGGGCAGGTCGGTGGGGGTGGTGACGCAGGTCTTGAGTGTGAGTCAAACAATCCTGCAACGCCTGACGATGAGCGCCGAATGATGGCTTCGTGTGGCGAGAACACCACTCCGGCCGTTGGATCCGTCGCACCAATGCTCGGCTTCCAGGACAGCGACGGCTACGGCGCAACCCCAGGGGAGTATTACGGCACCGTCGCGATGATCCGCAGTTGCATCATCGTCCATGGGATCAACGTTAAGGCGTCGAGTGATATCGGCAGCGCGATCGGCGCCGGCTACGGCAATGTCGTTGTGATGGACGCCCCAGGCGCCAACAACAACACTGGCTCCGCGTTCGACAGCGCCTTCAACTTCAAGACGGGCGTCTCCGGCAGCTCCGTCGTGATCTCGGGTGACGGTGCCCGTGGCCTCGTGAAGGCGGCGGTATGGAGCCGCGCGGCGGCTGATGGTAACGTCAAGTTCTTGGGCTCCGCCACGGCGAACTACGTGCCGCTCTTCCCGCAGGCATCGCATAGCGCCTGGAACTTCATCGCCAACCGAGCGGACGCAGGAACGCAATCCAGTGCCGGTGGATTTGCGGTCACTGGGCTCGCAGCCCCAGTCGTGCGCGACACTGCCTTCAACCCATCTGACCCGAATGGCGTGGTCGCCACCTTCTCGTTCACGGGTGGTGGCCGCTCGGTTATCAGCTACGACGGCGGCCAGAGCTACTACACCTTCGCCGGCGGCGGCTCCAACACGATCGCTTGGTGGAAGGGTGGCAACGAAGGGTCGGGTGCCAGCGAGCAGGGGACCAACTGGATCCTTAGCGGATCGCTCACGGGCGACGGCGGCGGCTTTGCGGTCGCCCACTTCACCGACGGTGAATGGCTCACAGCGCGAGACATCGCGAATGGGGTGCTTGGTGACGGCAACGGCGATCTCTCAGATGGTGTCTCTGGCTGCACGGTAGGGGTGGATGCCAACTGCACCACGGTCGACTTTGATGCGCCGATAGAGACGATGAGCGGCTCGGCACTTGTTGCGGGTGCGATCCGCGAGGAGCGCGCCAACCCAGGTAACCCGGGCGAAAAAACCATGGGCTGCAGTCTCGCCACTAACACTGGGATCCGAGGTGACATGTTTGACGCGGCCTACTTTGGCCTCTCTGGTAGCGCCGACACCGTGTCAATCACGGGAATTCAAGGTGCAGATGCAGCCCTGGTGATCCTTGGCGCTGGACCATCAAGCCAGGCCAACTCCAACGACCAGTATGTTGCGGTGCTCGTGAAGTTCAAGGCTGATGGCGACAACGACAAGGCCGGCGATCAACCGTGCATCGACGACCTGTATTACATGAACGGCACAACCTTTACCCGCCACCCGGGTACGGCTCTTTCATCAGGCAACACGGCAGTTCAGCTTTCTGGCCGCATCGGCGGCGTGAGCTATTGCGCGAATGATGCCACTGGCGTTCTGGGGAACTCGCTCGGTGTTGGCATCGCTGATGCGGTCGAAGACCTAGCACTGCTCGCCGTCTCCGATGAGAGCTCCGCGGGTGGCTATGACGACGGCAAGCTGCTGAAAATCAAGGGCATCTACGCCTTCTTGGATGATAAAGATGACGTAACGCCTGCCGAGATCGTGGTGAGTAGCCCAGCGGTAACGACGAGTGGCTACAAGGGTGGCGACTATCGCGACCTGAAGATGGATTGCGACACCGGCCTGGTCTTTGCCATCAAGAAGGACGCGGGCACCGGCACCACAGCGTCAACCTCTGCAGCCCTTTACAGCCTAGACGGCGCCACCACCTTCGCCCCGATGGGATTTGCCTCGGCACTTGCGCTAAAGAGCGCAATCGGCTCCGCCGAGACGATTGCCGTAGAGGCTGACCCAACGACGGGCGCTGTCAATGTCGTCGTCGTCGCCAGTGGTGGCAGCGTGGTGTCCGTTGAAATGGATCTAGAAGAGATGATGCCGGCCGCGGCAACCCTTGCAGACCTCAACGACGAACTTTCGGACACGCTCACAGCCGTGGCCGATGATCCTTCGGCCGAAGGTGATGTCAGCACAGTGAATGACCCTACATCTGCCGATGGCTTCTACTTCGGCGGTGAGAAGCCGGGTGATATTGACTATCCAGCCTCCGAAGACGAAGCGCCCGACCTCGTCGTTGATGGCACCGACACCAGCGAGTTTGCACCCGCGGGGTTCGGCATTATGTCGGTGACAAGTGACGCGCCCACGACGCCAATCTTCGGCTCAGGCGGCGGCGCCCTCGACGTCACGGCGAAGATGCCGGCCTTTACGTTCGGGACAAGCCTCACCGTGCCGTATAAGTTCGGCCACGCCTCTACTACTGGGATTACAGGGTGGCATCAGCTTCCAGCGTCAGCGACAGAGTCAGGCGCGACGCAGACGTATGCCGTCGCCTCAACATCGTCTGCATATTGCGAGGTGAAGACGAGCGGCGGTCGCGCCTATCTGCACATTAAGAAGCCGGGCACCTGCAAGGTGGGGATCACCGCCGCAGCAGCTGCTCCATACCTCGCTGGCACGAACTACTACGTGTACACGCTCAGTAAGGGAACACTCGGCGCACCAACGATTGTGCCAACCTCGCCCGTATCGCGAGCCAAGGTGATTCAGACACTCGGCCTCTATGCCGACGATGCGAACACGGTTGGGTATCAAGCCACTTCGACGGTGATGCCGAAGATCACCTGGTCAGAGATCACGACTGGCGTGACCGCGTCAAAGAACGCTTGTGTCCTCTCGGCCAACAAGCTCACGCTTGCCCCTGTCGCTGCAGACGCAGGCAAGACCTGCAAGATCAAGGGTACCGCGGCAACCAGCACGAACTGGGGAGCGTGGACTACTACTTACACCATCACCTTCCCCTGAGAGCCACCTAGACTGGGTGGCGTGGATACGCCGAACACCTCAACTAGGCTGCTAGCCCCTCGCCTCGTTGGGCGCGTGTGGGGCGGCGATCGCCTTCGCGGGCTCGCCCCCGACGCTGCGCCGAGCGGTCCAATCGGCGAAGCCTGGTTCGGTAATGCCGACGAGCAGCCAGGCGGCGTGTTGGTGAAGCTGCTCGATGTGCAAGACCGACTCTCGGTGCAGGTGCACCCCGACGATGCGTTGGCCAAAGTGATGCACGGCCCTGATGCCATCGGCAAGCATGAGGCGTGGGTTGTCCTTGAAGCTGCGCCTGGCGCTGAGCTGCTGCTCGGGCGAGCTCCATCAGTCACCGGCGCCGACATCACTGGTGCGCTGGCCTCTGGCACCGACATCACCCCACTGCTGGCGCGGCACGCTGTGCGTCGTGGCGATGTGTTCGACGTGCCGACCGGCTGCCTGCATGCGCTGATGCCTGGCCTCTTCATCTGGGAGGTGCAGCAGCGCTCCGACCGAACCTATCGTGTCGCCGACTGGGGGCGCAACGATCCGTCGCGACCGCTCCACGCCACGGAGGCGATCCGCGCCACCGATGCGGCGCATCAGGCCACCCGCACCACCGCGATCAATTGGGAGCAGCCAGGCGCGCAGACCCTGGTCACATCACCACACTTCTCGGCCTGTGCCGTTGTGGGTCCATGGACGGGGAGGATTGCGGTGGGGGCGCACGGCGCCACCGCCACAGCCACTGGCGCAATAGTTGCGGGTGGATTGCGGCTGGGGGCTTTGGCCTCCGCGCATCTCGCCGCGGGCGAGATCCACATTGAGGTTTCTGCAGGGGCAACCCTGCTTATCGCTGAAGGGCGCTAGCTAAAAGATTTGGATTCCTTAACCTTCGCGCGTCTGAGCACGACGCCAGAAAGAAAAAGGTTGCGCATGGGCGCGTGCTCGTTCATGATTGCCTTCCTCGACTGCATCGGACGCAGCCGCACTGTCACATCTGCTTCGGCAGATGAGGCGTGATCACGTAGTCCGAAACAGAGGCGAGCCCAGCCGGAACGGTTGGGAATAGCAGATAGGAGGACCTCATGAAGGTCTTTAACAAGAAGGGCCTTAGCGCCCTTGCAGCAGTTGCGATTCTCGCAGCTGCATGCGGTGGCTCGACGGCGAGCACCGCGGGCAAGACGTTGACGATCGGGATTAGCTTCCCACTCAACGGCTCAAGCCTTGCGTCAGCGGGCCCAGCTCGCGACGGCGCACTCCTTGCGATCAAGGAGGCTTCGATTGAGGGCTACACCCTCAAGGCGAAGGTTCTTGACCACGCCAAGGAAGGCGCACACAACCCAGACCAGGCCGCTGCAGACATGCTGACCTTCGTCGGTGACGAGTCGGTTGTTGCCGTTGTCGGTCCATTCAACTCGGCTTCGGCCCGAGCCCAGATTCCTGTCTCGTCAGAGGCCGGACTTCTTCAGTGCTCGCCGTCGAACACGAACCCAACGCTCACCAAGGGCGCTGACGGCGAGGCCCTTCGTGGCGGCCGTGCAGTGAACTATGTGCGTGTTGCAACGACGGACGACCTTCAGGGGCCAGCCGTTGCCGTGTACGCCAAGGAGAACAACGCCAAGAAGATCTACATCCTTGACTCCACCGATGCCTACGGCAAGGGTGTAGCGGATGCCTTCGAGACGCAGTTCAAGGCCGATGGCGGCACCGTTGTTGGCCGACAGGGCCTCCCAACGGGCACGACCGACTTCTCCGCTGCCGCTACGGCCGCGAAGGCAGCCGGCGCTGACTCAATCTTCTACGGCGGTGTGACGTCAGACGGCGCCCCACTCTTCCGTAACGCCCTTGCCCAGGCGGGCATTGGCGCGCTGCCGTTCTATGGTGCCGACGGCATCTACGACGGCACGAGCGAGGGTTCGTACATTGCAATCGCTGGTGCAAACGCTGAGAACAGCTACGCATCACAGGCTGCAATCGAGAACATTCCTGGCAAGGCTGACTTCAACGTGAAGTTCAAGGCTGAGTTCGGCAAGGATGCCGAGGGCTACGCCTACGCTGGCTACGCCTGCGCACAGATCATCATCGAGGGGATCAAGGCTGCCGTTGCAGGTGGCGATGTGACCCGCGAGACCGTACGTTCTGCAGTTGTCGACAAGGGCGCTGCCTTTGAGACGGTGCTTGGCGCGGTCAGCTTCGACGAGGTCGGCGACACGACCCAGCGCATCATCTCCCTCTACAAGGTTGAGGGTGGCGCTTGGAAGTTCGTTAAGGAGATCAATTACGGGAACTAATCCGGTCGCGTAGGGGAACCTGCGCGCCTGATTAAGGCACCGTGAAGGCCCCCACCGCCCGCAAGGGTGGTGGGGGCTCTTCGTTTCCCTCCCAGACGGCTCCCCTCTTGCCGAATCGCCCGATGGGCGGCACTATCTACGGAATGAGTCTGCAGCCCGGCTGGGTTGCCAGTGAGGGGGATATATGGCCACCGCCAGCGTGACGAGCAGTACTGCAGGTCGTCTCCTCGGCAACTTGCGCCTCCCGCTCAGCATCCTCGCCTTCCTAGGGCTGGCCCTGGGCGCGCTCGGGATCGACCAGTTCGTGAACGCCATGACGCTCGGTGCGATCTATGCCCTCGTCGCCCTTGGTTACACCATGGTCTACGGAATCATTGAGCTGATCAACTTTGCGCACGGCGATGTCTTCATGGTCGGCTCCTTCGTGGCCATGTTCATCAGCAGTAGCCTCCTCGGTAACGAGGGGAGTATCACGAACGTCCCCCTCCTAGCCGTCAGTGTGCTGCTGCTCTTTGCGCTCACGATTAGCGTGATGGCCCTACTAGGGGCGCTGATCGAACGCTTGGCGTATCGGCCACTCCGTCGCGCCCCAAAGCTTGCGCCGCTCATCACCGCCATCGGTGTCAGTTTCATCTTGCAGAACGTCATTCAGTTCTTCTTCGGCCCGACCATCGTGACGGTGCCACAGCTGGTGCCGATTGAGTGGTCGATCCAGGTCTCTGGGTCTCGCGTACCCCTCTTGAACCTCTTTGTGATTGCAACCTCGGTGATCTTGATGGTGGCCCTACAACTCTTCATCTCGCGCACCCGTACCGGTCGCGCAATGCGCACAACCTCTATGGATCGTGACGCCTCGTCGCTCATGGGCGTAGATATCAACCGCACGATCATGATCACCTTCTTGATCGGCTCTGGCCTGGCCGGCGCTGCTGGCGTGGTGCATGGCCTCTACTACGGCAATACCACCTTCGGCCTCGGCTTCCAGTCGGGTCTGAAGGCCTTTACCGCAGCTGTGCTCGGCGGCATCGGAAATACCGCGGGCGCGGCGCTTGGCGGCTTCCTGATCGCCTTCGTTGAGGTTGGCGCTTCGGCGTTCGGTTATGGCCGCTGGGGTGGCGCAATCGTCTTCTCGCTGCTCGTGATCTTCCTGGTCTTCCGACCAACGGGCCTCCTCGGCTCACACACGGGTGACCGCGCATGAGTCGCATCGCCGACGCCGTGAACGCGCCGTTCGCACCGGTGCGAGCATATTTCCGCAAGCACCGCAGCTTCGGCATCTTCGTCGGCGTGGTGCTGCTGAGCATCGCCCTACCGCTGCTAACGCGCGTTCCGCCGTTTGACGGCATCCAGTCGACGAACGCCTGGGTGAACGCCTTCACCACCGCCGCGATCTATGCGATGTTGGCGATGGGCCTCAATGTGGTGATCGGCTTTGCCGGCCTGCTTGACCTTGGCTATGCCGCCTTCTTTGCCCTCGGTGGCTACACCTACGCCTTCGTCGCCTCGCCATTCACTGGAGTGCACTTGCCGTTTTGGCCGATGCTGCTTGCCGGCGGCGTCGTCGGCGCAATCTTCGGCGTGCTGCTCGGTGCACCAACGCTGCGCCTTCGCGGTGACTACCTCGCGATCGTGACCCTCGGCTTCGGAGAGATCGTGCCGATCACCCTCATGAATGCCGACAAGTTCACCGACGGCGTAAATGGCATCGGTGGCATTGACAAGCCGAACATCCCAGGAATCTTGCAGTTCACGCTCACCAACCCATGGCCAATGTATGGTCTGGTGATCGCCCTCTTCTCGCTGATCATGATCATGATCTATCGCCTTGAAGATTCGCGACTCGGTCGAACCTGGGATGCCATCCGTGAAGATGAGCTCGCAGCAGAATCGTCCGGCGTGAACATTGTTATCGCCAAGCTCCAGGCGTTCGCCGTTGGCGCATCGATCGCTGGCATCGTTGGCGTGGTGAACGCGGCAAAGATCACCATCGTCACACCTGATCAGTTCCGCTTCGCCGTCTCTATTAGCGCGCTTGCCGCTGTAGTGCTCGGCGGCATGGGGAACACCATCGGCGTTGCTACCGGCGCATTCATCATCTACCTCTTCCAGAGCATCCTGCTGAAGCAGTTGAATACGCTGGTTGAGAATTTCAACATCCCGGTGCTCAACCAGATTGACTTCTTGGACTTCCAGTACGTGCTCTACGGCATCGTGCTCGTGCTCATGATGCTCAAGCGACCGCAGGGAATCTTCCCGGCGCGTCGACGCATGCGTGAGTTTGCCCCCCTGAAGATTGGGAAGCGAGGGCTGAAGTGAGCGCGGCAAAGGGCGGACCAATGCTGCGGGCTCGCGGCGTCACCCGAAAGTTCGGCGGCCTTATTGCTGTGAACAGCGTGGACTTCGAGATCCCGCGCGGCTCAATCAGCGCGATCATCGGGCCGAACGGGGCAGGGAAGACCACCTTCTTCAACGTTATTGCTGGCATCTACGCGCCAACGGCGGGCACGATCGAGCTTGATGGGAAGCCGTTGATCTCGCCGCCGACCGGGGCAGGCCGAGAGCCGATCCTGCTCATTCTGCCGACCATTCCATTCATCGCTCTGGCGATCTACTCCCTCCTCGTCGTAGGTGGCGATACAGGCCTCGTCGAGGGGGTTGCCTCTGTTGCCGCCGCCCTTCTCGGCTTTGTCGGCGCACTGCTCCTGAACATTATTCGCCCAGCCTGGTACAACCGCCTCATCAAGCGCATTGGCGTCACGCGACCTGCTCGACCGAACGACATGGTAGTGGCTGGACTCGCGCGCACCTTCCAGAACATTCGCCTCTACAAGAGCTTGACGACGCTCGAAAACATCCTCGTCGGCATGCATGTGCACATGCATGGCAGTTTCCTCGGCGCACTCTTTAAGTCCCGCCTGGTGCGCGAAGAGGAGGCGGCCGCTGAGCAGCGCGCCCGCGAGCTTCTCGCCTTTGTGGACCTTGCTGGGATGGAGAACGAGTTGGCGAAGAACTTGCCGTACGGAAAGCAGCGCCTGCTCGAGATCGCACGTGCGATCGCCAGCCGACCGAAGCTCCTCTTGCTCGACGAGCCGGCCGCCGGCATGAATCCGAGAGAGACCGAAGAGATGACCGCGCTCATCCGTCGCATTCGCGATGAGCTGGGCATCACCATCCTGCTGATCGAGCACGACATGCGCGTGGTCATGGGCATCTCAGACCACATCACGGTGCTCGACCACGGTGAAAAGATTGCCGAAGGCCTGCCAAAGGCGATCCGCACCAACCCAAAGGTGATCGAGGCCTACCTCGGCCGCGGCGCCGCAGCGGGACACTGAGAGGAGTACGACGATGGCACCACTGCTTGAACTAAAGGATGTGCACACGTACTACGGTGGGGTGCACGCCCTTCGT
>Ga0209087_1000350_pt1 | contig 30627 bp, 23 predicted proteins | sample S_130805_EF_Meta_FD_187321 | JGI IMG/M metagenome (GOLD analysis project Ga0209087, IMG submission 187321) | Freshwater microbial communities from Lake Simoncouche, Canada to study carbon cycling - S_130805_EF_MetaG (SPAdes) (version 2) | ecosystem: Environmental > Aquatic > Freshwater > Lake ... | reverse complement strand
AATCGTTACATTGGATGCTGTAACAAGAGTATTCGAGGAAACGTTGAACGTTCCGCCAACTGTCGTATTACTAATTGTTACATTAGCCGAAGTAAAGACCGTGTTGATGTTAGCCTGAAACAATCCACCGCTCGCACGATTAGCCATCGTAATATCGCCAGAAGGTAGATAAACGTGACCATCAGCGTCAGATTCAATTGAGTGAATCGAAGCAACACCCGCTTGACGAGAATCAGAAACAACCGTGAAAGTGGTTCCAGACGACTTTGAGATGGTTATAAACCCATTGGTAATTGTGACATTACCTGTTGGCTTGGTGAAATCGCCACGAGCAATTTCGTTTACATCGTTTGCTATAAGATTGTCGGTAATACGCCATTGATTGAACGTATTAGAAGTTGTTGTCAACCCTACATTTGAATTATTTGCCATATTTTATTTCTCGCTGCCTACAGCCTTAAGAATCTGGGAAAGCATCGATTTAATTTCTGATACTTCTGATTTTAAACTATTTATTTCATTTTCTGTGGACTTAATTCTTTTCAAATCCGCCATTTTCTTTTCATGTTCTTTAACGACTGCTTTATTAGTATTCAGAATAGCAAAGTTATTAAGATCTTTCACATAATGCATATTCTCTTTGACTCGTGCTTTCATATTGATAATTAGCCTGAAGGTGTAGCGGTGATTCTTAGGTTATCTAGTTTTGGAACTACAGCACCATCTAAAGTCAATAAGCAAACCTTAATTGCGAAAGACTTGAATGTTCCGCCGATTGGGTAGTTGACACCGTTCTCAGTATAAGAAATTTGATTCTTGTTTAGATCTGGTTTAAATTGCAAAGTAATCTTTGTATTGTAATCTTTTGAGAAAATATCTTTAACTTTCTGCATTCTTCTCCAACTCTTAGCACTTAATGGATCTGGATCATCAATCGAGACAACTTTATAGTAAACTTGGATGTCTGTATTTGTGACGCGAATTGTATCCATAAATACTGAAATATCTCCAGATTCGAATCCATCCTCGAGAATAATCTCGCGGGTTATATATTTAGATAGAATATTACCACCAGACTTATCGGTCTCGCCAGCGACTAATCCTGTTGCTTGAGTATTAGAAGCAGCATTACCTGTGGTAATAGTAATAGTTGGTGTTTCAAGGTATCCGCTACCAGCATGTGTTAGAACAATATAATTCAAAGTATTTGACCCGTCTGTGTTTGCTACAGCGAAGCCATAAGCCCCAGAACCATTATCATTTGAATTATTAGTAATAGTAATATTGTATAAACCAACATTATAATTATTTGCTAAGAATTTTTCTCTAAAAAACTGAGCGTAGGTATTAGTTGTACTATTTGATGAACCAAACACAACGTTACCGCTAGTTGCAAAAGCATTATACCCACCACCAACGCTAGTAATAGAGATAATATCATTAGACAATCCAGCATTATTAATATCATACTTAATCGCCTTAACAGCAAGCCTTTCTGTATTTAAAATCGGTGAAATATCTGGATCGCTCGTGAACATATCAACGGTCACGATCACACTATTAGCATTACCTGTGCGTATAATTCTTCTATTTTTATTTTGATCAGTCTTATTAGACTTATCAAGAAGCGAGCCATATTCAAGCGTCTTATTTGGAGTGATGGAATTGCCCGCATCAGACAATCCAGTTGTAGAATAGATACTTTTAATTTGATAACTCAGGTTAGCAACAGGGAATGCAAGATCAGAAGAAATTAGTAGAGCTTTATCAATAAAACCCACACCGATTGGAGCATCTTCCATATTGAAAGTCGCAGTACCAGAGGAAGTGAATACAGCTTTATTAATAACGAACATCAAATCTTCGTTTTGATATGGTGTCCAAGTTGAGCTATTCTGTGAACGGAATAAAGAACCAGCGTATGGCTGTTCAGAAATACGGCGAGTTGGGTTAGAGCCAAGAACATCTTCACCAATCACAGCAGTATAAACCGAGTAGTCTGGAGAGTCTGAGCCGATTACAATCGCATATTCTTGATTTGGTTGTAGATAAACTGGATCATCGAATGTAAACTTGGTGCGTGTTGATGTATTCGATGTGCTTGGTAGGCTAGAAATCTTTACATCTTTACACTGAATCGTTTTGGCTGCAAGATAGTTTTTTGTTGGATACCCGTTTGAAACTTCAGCAATCTTCACCGAAATTGGTAACTGCATGCTACCAGAGGCAACACTTGGCTTAGTCTTGAAGAATAAATCAATCGACGAAATGAATATGCCATAGTCTTGTTTATTTGAGGACGGTTTTGGTGTAAAAAACGTTTGAGATAAACCATCACCTAGAGGAATTCTAGGAATACTTGAAGTGGTCGATCCAGTAACAGGCGATTTTGAAGTATCTGAGTTAAACGTTCTATCAGCTGGATTAATTGGAGCAACAGCAGAATCTGCTTCCGTTTCTGGCATTGGGGCCACAATTGGAGTCATTTGAACACGCTGTTTTGTATTCAGAATAGCTGATGCAGAATATCTATGAGTCGCTCTCATTGCATAGTTTGGATCATTATACTGGTCAGTATCAGTAACAGTGAATAATCTTTCACCAGTTTTAAACTTTACCGTTTGATTAGATGGAATATGAAAAATACCAGCAACAGTTCCATGATCGTCAACAATAAAGTTACCAATGCTATAGTGTGTATTTGATGTTACAGAGAAATTAATTGCGCTGTTTAAAACTACAACATCTCCACTAACTGCAACAACTCTTTTAATCGTTCCAACACCAGTCCCAGTTGTAAAGTAAATCAAATTACCATTAACGCCAGCTGTTGTACCAGAATTAGTATTAAGAATAACACTGAGATTATTTGATGTATTTGTATTCGCTAATACACCAGAGACGTGATTATAAGAAGTTATTTTAACTGTGATTGAGCTATTAGTTGAGCTTTGAACATTATGTCCAGCACTTGAGGAGAAATGGCTCTTATTGAATGAGTTTGCAGCGAGTGGTTTTGAGGAAGTATTTGATGCATTCCAAAAACGAACATTTGCATTAGAACTTGAGGCGGTAGAATTAGCAACTACGCTGCCGTTAAGTGGAGAGATAGCAATTGTACCAGCTCCAGTGGTTTGATAATATGCAACATACCCTTTAAAGACAATCTTTGTATCATCGAAATTAGGCGACCCATCGGTTGTTTGATAAACAATGTCTCCCACTTTATAATCAGAACTCATAGTAGGCAGAGTGTTTAAACCGACAGCATCAACGTTTATATTAATATAGTTGTGATCAATGTAAAGAATATTTTCACCAGAAGTTGCAATAACACGAGCATATGCATTACCTGCACCTGGATCAATAACTCCGCTATCCATAGCGAATATATCAGATGTTTGAAAGTCTGTAACAGAACCCACATTACAGTTTGCATAGGTAATGCCTGTGTTTGCACCAGTTACACCTTCAATATACAACTGAGCAATATCATCGAAATTTCCATCAATAGTTTTGAGAATAACTGTAGAATTTGCAGTATACCACGCATCAACCACAGCGCTGAAAGTGTTTACGGTATTTGAAGTTCCCTGATAGACAATATCATTGGCACTAATCGTGCCAGTATTATTAGAACTAATTACTATAATTTTCTTAGCATCAATCTTAACTTTACTTCCGATCTGGCAATAGCCATTAACTGCCACTTCATCGAAAAACAAAGTTGAGACTTTATATGGCTTTAAATTTCTTGCAACAAAGTCTACGTCCTTTTCTCTTATATAAGGGACTAGACTCGTGTCTACAACTACTTTGCCGTATTCTGTTGGTATTGACATATTTTTTTCTCTAAATTCTGATTAAACTTTAATATAAGAACTCAAAATTCTGATTTGATCCGTATCTTGAACCACCCCCATTAACGGCAGGAAGATCAGCCTCATAGCCAGGATTGACCTTAACATTATGCGATAATAGACCTTCCATGATGTATGTATGTGCTTCGTCAACCGTGATTTTGACAACTGGACCATCAACCAGATCCTTAGATTCAGTTAAGATATAACCGTTGATTATATCACCAATCTCAAGATGCTCTGAATTGATCCATGCAGTCTTGCTGTCGACCCAGAATCTATGAGACTTGGAAACAACTGCAGTCTTAGTACCAAATGTAAGTTCAAGTTTAGGTTGAGTTACAATTTCTTTAGAAACTACTTGGAATTCGCCCCACTCAAACGTATTTTCGTGTTGAGTGCGCAGCATCATACCAATTTGCAGATCACCAGCAGCAATCCAAGTTCCATCAGCAAGCAATATGAGCATTGATGGATCTGGACAACCGCCACTACCTGCATAAATTGGCTGTGAAACTTCAATTGGCACCACATCAATTGGCGGAGGAGGTGGTGGAGTATCTACTACTGGGAACCAATTACTTCCAGTCAAATTCCCGTAATTAGTACACTGAAGTGATGGGTATACTCCATAATAACCTCCCCAGTAATTCATATCGGCTGAAAGTAAGTTATTCCAAGGATCTGCTACATAATTCCACTCAACGCACTGATATGTTTGTGGTGGTTGTGGTGGTGTAAGTGGTGTTGGCATCGGCGGATCTTCAACAACAATAATAGGGTCACCACTATTAGGTGTGACCACAACAGTGCTGTTAGCATTTGAATTTGGATCTGTTCCTGGTGTTGTGCTGATTACTGTATTTGCATTTGAAGAAGGCGGTTGAACTGTTACTGGCCCAGCGACTTCAATAATTTTTTCTCTAATTACAATCTTTTCAGTAATAATTGTTTCTGGTGGAGCAATCACTTCCGGCTTTAACTGCTGAGACACCCAATAGTCGGTGTCTGGATACATCTCGAGTGTGCCATTAAATGCACCAAATAAAAATGGTTGGACTGAAACAGCTTTATCAGCAGTTACACCTTGAGTAATAGCTGGAGTTTCTGTATAACTTAACGAAACCGTCTTCATATTTTGAGCAGTGCTCGTTGTTCTATTAATTTCTTTTAAACCAGTCATAAAGTACTGAATAGCTGGAGTCATTAATCCATTATCGAGAGATACATTAAAATCACGACTCTTATAATCACCAATATTAAAATTGGTGAAGTTTTCGCCAACAATACCATATTTCGCTTTATCAGTTCCATCTTCATATTGAGTTGAGTCTGACAAGGCAAGGTTTTCAGCATTACTTAACGAGACATAGTATGATAGTTGACTTACTTGTTTGCTAATCGAAGCAATATCTTTCATTGTGAAGCGACGATTATCAAAATACTTTAGACGCGCTTCGCGGATATCTGCAACATAAGGAGGAAGATTAATCTGGAAAAGAGTCATTGCATCGTCAGTATCATTTGGAGGAATTGGCCGAGCAGCCGCCTTACCTTGAACTACACGAAACTCCTTATCTTTACTTAAAACAAGTTTATCAATTCTCGGAAGATAATAATCAAACGAAAGTTCTGTTCTATTATCTGGGCTAGGAATATTTGGGACCTGGTATGCATTAGACACATCGCCGATTTGACGAGTTGGGCGAAAGTCTAAACAATCTCTTAGATAATAAGTTTGATTTGTTGCCGCTGACTTATAGATTGGAATTTTTCCAGCACTATAAATTGCATCAGAATATGAATCTACTGAGAAGTAAGTGACGTTTGATCCAGATGAGTAGATATGCTGATACATGTCAACATGAACTAGCATTTTAGCATTTACAGTATCATATCCAGAAAGCAGCTGAAGGCTTGCGTGGTCATACATGTCATCATTAACACCAAAATTAATTCCGAAACTTTGAGTGACATCTCTGTAGTTGTTTGCATCTGGGAAGTGAGTTGTATTACCAGCAAGAATTTTACGGATTTTAATTACATCTGGAGTAAACAGCGAAATCGTGTCTCCCTGTCTAACAGAATTGTAATTAGCATTAGCAAGCCAAATATAGCCGTTCGCAACATCAATAGAAGCAACCGTATTTCCGATGGCGCTTAGAGTAACTTGAACGTTCGCAGCTGTATTTGATGTTGGGTATGTAAATGGGGATATTGTAGGGACGGTGTTTGACATGAAGATCTTTTTACGGATCTTACCTTGTGCCTCGTTTACCTTAACGTTAATAAGAATATCAACTGCTGTAATATTTGCAACGTTAGTATCGATAGTAATTGAATCGGCTGCTCCGCTAATAGTAACATTTGAAGCAGTTAACTGGATAATATCACCATTCGAGTAAACAGTATTACCGCCATTATTTTTAACAATTACGATTAAATTATCTCTAATAGCACCAGTTGAATCAGCAAAAGGGATTGTTTCAAATGACTCAAGACCAGCACCTTGTGTAAGGATAAACTGGCCAACAGTTGAGCTATTGGCGCGATTAGGCACTAACTTATTGTAAATATAATCCACATTGTTTAGTGAGCTGCGTTTTGTATAATTACCAGGAAGCGGGAAAATTAACTTATAATTCGTTGGTTCATTAATATATGTTGACCCATCGGTTAATCTTCCGACCGATGAAACATTCATAGAGGCATTAGCAATCGGAGCAATTAGGTTATTTGCGGCAACTGCTGGACCAGCGATAAACGAATCAGCGTCTGCAATACCATAGTTTAACTGCACAACTGTATTAGAATCAGCAATACCACTATTATCGAAATTAGAATCTAAGAAGGCAGTTGCAGTTGCTCCATCATAACGTCTGATTGTGCGGATTTGATTTACAACATTCTGGCTGTATGATGTTTGTTTGAAAACACTAAGCGGATTAGTTAAATTATTTGTTCCAATAATAGTTTGTGTCCACGCAGAATTAACTGTTAGAGTATTAGCAGTGACATTAATACTTGTAACCTGACGAACCATATCACCAACACGAATTATATCACCAACGGCAAATACATTGCATGTATTGGCGACCGAAGAATTAGCATTTAGAGCGTATGAATATGCAAATACATTAGCAACATTAATATTAGCAACTGCGTCTAGGCGAATAGGTAAAATTGTTATCTGAACATTAGTGTAAGCATTATCAGTAATCGAGAATTTATCTGATAGACGGATACTATTTGCATTTGAAGAAGCTGCCGATACCTTAATAATTTTTGGTTGAATGTTTACATCACTTAGATAAAGTTTGTATATACCATTTGAGTCTGTATTTGCATTATATGCATCAACAGAATCACGAGAGAATGTTTTAATCTTTGCAGTACCAATTTTTGTATTTGCATAGATCTGGACGTTTGCTGATGTTCCAAGACCAACAGCGACCTTCGATGAGTCAACTGTGTGAATATCGATAGTCTCCAGAGCAGAGATATTAATAAAACCATTGCTTGAGCCACGAAGTGCGGTGACGTAGATATAATTTCCATAAGAAGTGTCGATATCGATATCAACATAAGATTTAACATCTGCTGCAGAGCGAGGTTTTGCAACATCAACCTTAACAGTTCCTAGAGTTTCAAACTCGAAGCCTTTGACATATGCTTTACCAGGTTCAATTGAGATGGTGTAGTTATTTGCATCAACACCATCGGTCAGCGTTGCACGAAATGGAGTAACGGTGTAATCTCCAGCCTGATCAAATGTACGACGCGCTAAAGACTTTTCGAGTTCTGCGTAAACAGGATACTTGACTTGTTTTGTAATTATACCATTCTCGATACGCATTAGTTCAAAGAATCTCGATTCGTCGACAACCGTATCAATTGGGCGTGTTGAAAGAGTTAGATTAAATTGATAACGATCAGCACCTGGAGCCTGATAATTAAATGATTCTTGAGCTGGATCAAGTAACGTAGTGTCAACAAGATAATCTACAATATCATCAGAAATCTGAAGACCAACTTTTACGTTACCCGAAACGCCATATGGATTTACTGGTGTTGTCTGATCCTGGACTTTAATAAAGAATCCATCGACATAAAAAACACCTTCGTTAATTGAGCAAATTGATGCTAGACCAGAAGAACCTGAGCTGATTAACTGGGCTTGTGTAGTGGTTGTGGCGATTGTGAGGACTGATCCGTCACTAAACTCATTACCTGTAATATACTTAACAAGCAGAGTTGGTATTCCAAGATTTGGATAGTAAGTTGTTAAAACTTTAGCTTGCACAGTTCCATCTGAACTACGAACAATATTACCCGCGAAATCGTCAATATTTACGTCTTGATTATTATAGGTAGTCTGAAGTTTAAGGTATTTTACCTTATTGTCCAAAGACATATTTCCACCAATTACTGGCGAACCATTTTGGAAAATGTGGTCCCCAAACTGCTTAATCTGATTCTGTAGAATAGACTGGATTTGAGTTAGTTCGCGTGCCTGGACTGCCTGTCCTGGCTTAAACAGAATGCGAAGATAATTATTATCTAAAGCATTTTGCTTAAAATCATCATAATACGGGTCAACATTAAATTCCATGAGTTTCTACCTAGAATGTAAGAACGATTTTAACCTGTTCAATTTGATCAATATCTCGAACAACGTTTTTGCGATTTTCGATATAAAGAACGTCTCCAGTATACAATTTTACTTGTGATGCGCTGATTTCCAAGATTGGAGAAACAACACCAGAATCAACGCTCTTTATGATCTGAGATCCACTAATAGGACCAGTTATATTATTTATATACAGATAGTTATTGTTTGTATCCCAGTGAACCACGTTTGCGACCATCGACGCGCCGCTCAACGTTGATCCGATATACACCGTCTCATCGTTAATAAAATTACTGATTCCAGTATCGCTGATGGTTAGTCGAGTCGCAGAACGATAATTTCCATTATTAGCTATCGATGCACCGTTTGCTATTAAAGGGTCTGAGATAACAGAAATCTGATTAAAATGGTATGTATTATATGCATCAGAAAGTGGAAGAGTGGCGTTTTCGTCCGAACTCAATTCGACTGAAATCATAAGATCTCTGGCACCGAGCTCTTTTGCTGGATCTGAACCGTGACCACCTTTTGGCGGGAATGAAATATCAAATGCAGCAGAAGATCTAATAATTGCCCCGATTGCACTATTTACTGTATAATTAAATGCAGTATTAACTGTTAGACTGGTATTATTAATAACCGATACAACGTTTCGACTTTCGCCGTTAATTGTTAGAATATCGTTCGTAAACACGTTCCCGACGAAATAAGTTGTATTCGAGAGGTTGCCTGTGATGATAGTGCCAGAAACATTAATAGTTCCGACCAAAGTTGTATTAGCAAGTCTATTTAAATCACTTACTGTCACGATGCCACTTGTGTGGCTATTTCCGCCATTCAGAATTGTTACAGATGTGATCACTCCATTTGCAACCTTGGCAACAAGATTTGCACCTGCGCCATCCGTATTAGTGATAGAAAGGATGGAAGCAGAGTTACTATTCCCGCCACTCAAATGCCCAGAACCACCCCAGAGAACATTAATAATATCGACGCGACCGTCTCCGGCGGCTACTTGAACAGCCGCATCGTTTGCAACTGGCATCCAGTTCTGTGTGAAGAACTTCTGTTTCAGTCCAGGTGGAATCGTGTACATATACTTCCACTTATATCCGTCGGAAGTAAGAATAAACGCATTTTCTGGAAGCTGACCGTCGATATCAATCGTTGGTTCAATGGTCGAGTTCGCTTGAGCATTATTGAATAGACACTTAAAGACCTGATCGCGAGTGTTGCGAACATACAAAGTATTGGCGAAGAGAGTGAAAGTATTATCTTGTCTGCGAATTGTTACGTTTGAATTTGAATATGTTAGAGACGTATTTACTGCGATTACTTTATTGTTTCTTAATGCTACGACTTCTCTGGTATCTTCGCCAATAACGATTACATTTCCTACACCAACGTTACCAATAAAATTAGCTGAATTGGCAACGATAATTGTGTTATTCTGAATTAGTGTGATAGAACTGTCAGTATTTGTATTTGCGAATGCGGTATTAACAATTAAGTATGAATTGTTCACAGTGTATAAAACTGTCTTAATGGAGTTGTTTACAGAAATTTGATCACCACTGAAAACATAAGTTAGGAACGAAGTTCCATTACCGACAACAACATTTGAGGCAGCAATATTTACAGTTCCAGTTAAGACCGTATTTGCATTGGCATTAACTGTGCCAAAACTATAATAATCTCTATAATCATAAATCTCAATCATATCATCATAGGCATCATAAAGATTCCCCGAAGCCCAGTCTACTCTAGGAATAACTGGCTGAATATCTGCAGGAACGATTTTCTTTAGTGCAACTAAATTCTTATAAACTTGATTTCTATAAACTGTAGTATAGATTGCGTCTTCGACGTTGGCTTCATCTAATCCAGAATTAATTGCACGACCGATACCGAGAAATGTGTTTGAGGTGCTGGTAAACAGCTTTTTCATCTGCTGTGCAACTAAATTGCTAAATGGTTCAGTTAATATAGAGTTATTGCTATTCATGTATCCCTCACGCAGTTAGCGTTATAATCTTATAATTGTAATCTTCGCTTCTATAATTCGGAACCACTTGATAGACTAAATTAGTTTTTGTTGAAAAATAATTCGAGTTCATGACCAAATTATTACCAGATATTGATGAAACGTTCTTAACCAAAACGCTATTCGCCACAAGGTATTTATTAGTTGCAGTCTGAGTAAATGCAGAATTAACAATTAAACTACCACTATTTGTTACTGTTGTTACAAGACGAGTTTCATTATTAATTGTAATTTCACTGCCTACAACGACGTTTCCTACGAAGTAAGTTGTATTCGCGCCTGTGGTATTACCAGTCACAACAGTTCCAGAAATATTCACGGTTCCGGTTACAGTTACAGAAACAAGATTCATTCGAATCTGATCTCCACTTTGAATAAAGTCGGAAAGTGCGTTCGTTGAACCAGAGATAGAGAGCCAGTTATTTCCGGAATTCGTAGTTGCTTTTCCCTGACCTGCGTAAATAAAATCACCATAAACTTTCAGCTGAGTGTTTGAAACAACGTTTGAGACAATCTTGGAGATCGATCTTATAGGATTATTTGAGTCGGTAATAATAAACAAATCACCAACATTAACCTTATAAGAGGTTGTATTAAAGGATGTTCCATTTCCCGTAATTACGTTCGAATATGAGTTTGCGATTTGAACATTCGATGCGGGATTTGGTGGCTTAATAAAATGTACATATGGAATATCAGTAACTGAAGTATCATATTCAGTGCTAATAATTCTCTTAGAGATCGGCTTCATACCCGATGGGTGAGCGATATTCTTTAATGAACTCTTATAGTCAGTCAGATCTTTATTAGACTGGATAACATATGAGAAGTTGTGATAAACCTTACCGTCCTGAAGAACCTTATCGGCACTGACAAAACCATCGGTGTTAACAAAAAATCCATTAAATTCAATTAAACCATTAGCAAATAGTGCATTTGCTCTGGCTCTTCCATTCCCATAAATCATCGGATTGGGTAATCCAGATGCAATAGTTGCTGGATTATACAATGATGGAGCAGAAACATTCGCATTAGTATTAACATTGCAATGTAATGAATTAGCTGAGATTAGAGATACAGTTGGGTCTAATGTTCCAGAATAATTATATAATCTTAGAAGATTTGTTGTTCTATTATAAGAAGAAACATTTGCTCTGAATGTAGAAGTTGCGAAACTTGCGCCCTGATAAACATATTCTTGTTCAGTAAAATTATCGAGTTCAGCTATGGCGTTGATTACTGTGTCAACGACTTTCATTGACACAGTTGGAGTAGAAATATAATCATATCCACGATAACTTAGTCGAACATCTTTTACACGGCCAATAGCGCTGGATACAATTGAATACTCATATCCATCACCAAATAGATATGCAGTTAGAGTTGCACCACTTCCACCTGAGGTATTGATTGTACAAATGGGACGAACTAGATGACCTTCACCGCGATCAATTAGATTAATGGATTTAATTGTTCCATTAGCACCAACAACCACATTTGCATTACTACCATATCCGCGTCCAGTAAACGTGATAGTGTCACCATTGGCATAACCGCTGCCGCCGTTAACAATATAAACGTGAGCGATCAATCCGAGGTCTTTAAAGGTTTGAATTGTATTAGCTTTATTTTGAGTTGTGTAACTATAATTCTCGGAAAGAGAAGTATCGTATTGCGATTTAATCAGTAGACCTGGTTCTGACCGGAACCCAGCACCTCCATCATTGACGGTAATAAGAGTTATGCCGCCAGTATTTACTGATTGAAATTTAAAACATTGCAATAATTGTGAATTAGCATTTGCAAGGACAGGATAAGTCGTAACAGAATTAAACGTAAATGACTTTGAAGTATTCTTTGTTTTAATTCTACCAGTAACACCAGCAAGAATAGTAGTAAGTGTTCCAGTATTTGCAATGTCATAAAGTAGTAGAGACCCAGTATTATTGCTTGGGCCACTTAATCCGAAGATCGTATTATTTGGAGTTGCTATTTTGGCTGTGAAAAGCGCATCAAAATAGTTGTTGCCATTTGCCCAAACTTGTTCATAGTTATTATAGCCATCGTTTTTATCGATTTCAGTAACATTTAAGAGAGCATTAAAGTTGTTTACTGTAAACACACCAAGATTAGCAGTTCCTATTACTGTGTCGCCAAGATAATCAATAACTGATTTATCGAATGTTATATTCTCATTAAAATTACCTTGACTGTTTATTGTATTCACTGTGGTATTAACAGCAAGCACTCTGAGGTCAGTGTTTGCATTTGAATTAGGATCATCACCAGTATGACTTATAACAATAACCTCAGTATCTGAGTAAATTCTATACCCATATCCTGAAAATACTGTTGTCACAGTTTCAATAGAGCCGAGGCTAACATTACCAACAACAGCAACTGCTTGCTGTGATTCAGGAGTTAAAGCTAGACCGCCAGTTATGACTACTGGATCGCCGACATTATAAAGCAAACCACGACGCTTTTGATCTGGATCAGTTTTAATATTCGAATCAATATAGATATTAGAAATAGTTCCGATAATCTTCTCAGAAAATACTCTTGCTACCCCGTCAGCATCTGTATAGTTGATTACAATGTTTTCGCCGTTATTAAAATATCTCTTAATGTTTGAGATGTAAATCTCAATAATCTCTTTACCAGTATCAGTATCAAGAGTTCTATTTGCAGATTCTACAACACAAGTAGCACCAGAAATACTCCCAACTCCCAGCTTTTTCTCTAGAAGATTAACGTCAACGTTTTTATTAGTTTCACCGACTGTGATTCTAAATGCTTTTGGTTTTTTCCATTTACCGTCAGATGTCTTTAAAATCTGCTGTTTCGGATAATTGACCTCAATGTTCTCGTTGAATAAAACTTTGAATAGCCATTTGAGCGATTCTTCGCTTCCCTTCTTGGAATAGAATTCTCTAGCACTCTTTAGAATCTTGCGTAAATCAAGCGCAGTGTTTTCTGGGAAATATGGGATCAGTTCTTGTTTGAAATAGGTGATGAATTCATCTGGAGTCTGATCGATATCGCGATAGTCTCCAATATTCATTGCATGATAAACGGTATTGCCAGCAGTGTTTGAAACACCTTCTGGATTATTTGTTTCAAGCCACTTATAGTATAACTCTATGAATCGCTTGAATTGTGGGTGATCTGCATTAATAAAGTCGGGCAATTCCGACGAGATCAGTGCAGATATTGTTTTTTCTGTTACAGCCATATTATTCGATTACAGCGTTAATTACTGTTGAAATGGCACCAGGATCTGTGATGTCTAGTGTCAAGATTCTATTTCTTTGCGAACTAAAGATAGTATTTAACGGAATTGCTCGAAGGGTTAATGTTCCAAATGGATCAACGATAGAAACTGGGTTGAAGTTTGTCAATTTGATAATACCATTCTTATAGTCAACAGTTCCTGCAGCATCTGTGATTGTTTTCTTAATGCTGTTTTCATCATAGTAATATATTTTCAATGCGCCACTTCTGCCTTGTAGATTTGCCGTTAATGTGGCGCCAGTTCCCCCGCCGCCGCTAATCGTAGCGACAGCAGAGGTATATCCAGTTCCGATCGAAGTGACTTCAATTTTAGCAACCGAGCCATTAACAATTAATGCTCTTGCAGTAGCACCAGTTCCATCGCCTTCGATAGTAATAGTCGGGGTTGATGTGTAACCATATCCTGGAGTCTTGACATCAATTGCTTCCACGCCAGTAAATGACTGGAGAACTTCTTCAATAAAACAATTGCGTACAATTCCAGACAGATCATTGTAACCGAACGATGGCGAAGAATAGATTCGCTGAGTTGTTGTTCCTTGGCGCAATCCAGTATCAAAGTTTAACGTGTAACTTTGAGACTTTGTAATATCTACTGTGAAACGCTTTTCAATCGAGATTTCAACATCAGTGTTCGTGATTGATACATCAGAGTCATCAATCGCACGAGATAGTCTTGAAGACTTGAACGTATTATTAAATGTATTCAAATTAGTGCTTGCAAAACTACGAATGGTAGAGATTACCCCAGCATCAATTTCAGAGGCAGTCTTATTAGTCTTAGTTGGATCAAAGTTTACAGTTGCTTTAACTATCATGTAGTTATAGTCTGCTGCAACATACTCTGGTTCAACAGTCAGAACACTGAATGGCTTGATAATGCTATTCTTAACATATTCAATTTCTGTTACTGTGATCTCGCTACCATTTAATGGCTTGGCTGTAAAAAATACCTTTCCATAAACAGGTGGATCATTTTCTTCTCCGCCCCAGACGTTTACTGCATCGAAGTATGGATAATCTCGATTAATCAAAGCGATATAATCGTTCTTAGTCACGGCACGGTTTTGGGCGATATATGCTTTCGGTGCAGTGAAACGAATCTGATCGATCGTTTCTTCCATTGCACCAGAAGTAGACGCGCTGACCATGGTAATAGCAGCAGAAGACCCTGGAAGAACGTTGTCAATTATTTTAAACGTTGCAAGTCCATTGGCGGCATCACCGTTTGTGACGATATAAGAAACAATTACAATATTTCCATTGATGAGTTTCTTTCCGATAATCCCATCACCGAAATAAATCTGATACTTGCCATTCTTATTTTCTTCAAGATAATACACTGCTGCGTTTGCATTGACATTTGTTGCGTCTTGAGAAAGAATATAAGTTTCTCTGTTTAGATTTTGAGCAGACTTTTGAACAATTATTTGAATTGTGGAGGTATCAATTCCAATATCTGGAAGTTCAAATACCTGTTTGCTGTTTGTCTGTTGGTCGTAAGAGAATGAGATAGAAATAGGTTGCCCTTCTTTGATTTGAAGGTTATTTACTTCAAATAATCCAGAAGCTGCATTTTTCGTTGCAATGTAAGTCGCTGGATTAACAAAGACGTAATTAATTCCGTCTTTTGTTTCTGATGCGAATCGAGTAAATCTAGGAATAGCAATTGCACTATTAGCGTCATTAGCTGCAGGAGTGAATAGGATATTCACATATGCCTGTGGAGCAACGCGCGAATTCGGTGTATACCCAAGAAGTTTGGCGTGGGAAACTACTGAGCCGCGAGTAAGGGCTGTGTCGATGAACATTTCGTTCGACACCATATTGAGATAATAGCCCATGTAATGGGTATTATACGCAAGTAGATCAAGGAGGACTGCTATACCAGATCCCTCGAAATTATAGTCACTAAACTCAGACTGAGACTTCAGGAATGCCTTTAGGTTGTCCTTGATCGTGTCAAAGTCTAATTCGGCAACTTTTAGTTTTGCGTCAACATTTGCCATGTTATCTTACTCGTTCTAGAAAGAAGTTGATTGTTAGTGGTTCAACCGAATTTTTAACAAAGAAGGTGATGTTCACATCATATCTTTGTTCGTCATAATTTGGCGTTGCTACAACTTCTTGAATTGTGATTCTAGGCTCATAATTTCTTAGTGTTTCGAAAATAGAATCTTGAATCAGAGATGTTGTGATATTATCAATAGGTTCGAACAAAAATTTCTTGACATTTGAACCCAACTGAGGCTTAAATGGTCTCTCGTAGTGAGATGTCAAAAGAAGGTTACGGATAGACTGCGCAATTGCATTCTCATTTAATTTCTTCGTGATATCACCAGTCACAGGATGTGCTGTGAAATCTAGATTAAAGTCCGAATATTTTCTAGTGATTAGACTCATTTAAGTTCCGTGAGATTAACAAGAATATTTAGGCTTCTGCGTAGTAAGTTTCTACACCGACTGAGGGAATTGGTGTACTAAAATCAAGAGCAATATCGACATCTACAGAAATAGAAGTTGGCATTCCGATCAGCTTCAGAAATTTGCAGAAGTCGAAAGTAATCCATTCTAGCAGTGCTCCAAGACCAATAGCATTTAAGAAGGCAGTAATTTTATTCATCCACAGTTTGATTAGATACATCGGCCACTGCTCACCAAAATCTCGAAGAGCCTCCATGAACCTTTCTATCTGAGTTTCGATGCTATCAACAAAACTAGAAATTTCTCCCCCGATAATCTGTAATAGATTAAACCCAGCGAGGCTGATCGATTTTAGTTTGTCAATTATCTCTCTACGGATCGCGTTCTTGAGGGCTTCTGGAGCATTTTTAATCTTTTCAATAAGATCGCCGATTAAACCCTGGATAATTCCTGGAACATCTAGGGTGAGTAAATCAATCAATGCTGGTAGATGTAAGGCATCCCAGATTGTCTTGAATTTTTTAATTAATCCAGCGAGTGCATTGTAAATTAGAGTCACCGCACCGTTTTGAAGCTGTCCCATAATATAAGACCAGACTGCACGAGCCTGCATCTCTAGAGAGTAGACTCCATACTTAATACCTTCATAAACCTGATAGATGTCTGGCAGAAGTGCAAATAATGAAGAAATCTTAGAAACAACCTGCGCCACTAGTTGCGATCTATAGTCTGGGTCTGTAAAAACTCTCACGATATCGATACTCAGCCCAAGAATATTAATAACAAAATTGATTGGTAGAATGGCGTTAATTAGATCAATAATCTTCGCCATAACATAGCCATGGAAGTTTTGGATCAGTTCCGTGATTCGTTTTTCCCACTCAATATCTGGGATGCTCAGGCTAGGGAAAATCGGAAATCCGCCAAGAATATCTTTAATGCCTTTTATGATTCCAACAATCTTTTCAATCTGCTCCAGTAATGGATCAATTCTAGCAAGTAGTTGTTGGCGAATTTCTTCCGAGACAGCAAACTCAGCTTCTCTCTTAATATTCTCTATCTCAACAACAAGCAGCGAGGGGATATTTGCCAGCTGTTTAAAAATGCCGACCAGTTCCGCCTTTGTTGGCAGTAAAGATGCATTACATGGGATTGCAAAAGTTACCATTTTACGCCGAGTTTGCAGATGGAATTAACACAGATTCTGTTTTAGCATAAATGTGTTTACCAAGTTGAGTCGTATACTGGGCAACTGGGTTTACCACTTTAGTGATGGCGCTTTGAATCTCCGAGTCAACGGTGAACGGAATATTCTTAGCAGATGCACCCAGAGCCACAGCGTCTATTTTAGCGAATAGAGTATTCTTAAGATCCGTCTTGAGGCTCAAAATAGATCCTCTATTACTATTCACATCACTCTCAAAGTTCTGAACCTTGTTGGTCAACTCACCGATTGGAAGGTTGCTTGATAGGTTTTGTATAACACCGTCAGCAGCCGCAGATAATCCAGAGAACACGTTACTGACTGTAGAAGTCCCACCAGCGATATCTTTACCTACTGAAGAACCAGTGGTTACTGTAGTTGAAGTTACTACATTTGCGCTAGTTGTTGCAGCTGTTTTATCTGTATTAGCCGCCGTGTTAGCAGTTTCTGTGGCAGCAGTATTCGCCTCATCAGCAGAAGGTGCAGACCCTCCGCCAGTTAATCCTGTACCAGAGGCAGACTCCGCAGAACCAGATTGCATATTAATCTGAGCCGCTGGTAGATCAATTGTTGCACCCTGAAGAGCAGCAGTTGCACCTTTGAGATTGAGTTTATTCTTCGAGGTAATCTTACCAGCACCACCGATCTTTGCGTCAAAGTCTGATGAAGACTCGATCATGACTTTCTTACCCTTCATACGAATATCGCCGCCTGCAGCCATATTAATTCCGCCAGCGACTTCGATATTCATATTCCCGCCGACTTTGAGATTGCAATCACCGCCGACAGTAACTGAGCACTTGCCGCTGATGTAAACATAATCCGAACCCATTACAAGTTCGTAATTATCTTTCACAACCTTCTCAACGCGATTACCGTCTTTATCAATCTCAATGAATGAACCTTTTCGGTGTGCGAGATGCACACGCTCTTGACCAGGAGAATCGTCAAATTCTAATGCGTGTCCAGATTCAGTCTCAAGAGCATTATTGTACGGATACTTTGGCTTGAAGGCGGGGCTTGGCTCAGACCAAGTAACACCACCAGCCGAAACGATGCTTTTCTTTAGATTCTTCGTTCTGGTTGCAATGACTGTGCTCTCAGATTTACCGCGAGATAATCTGTTTGTCGTTGCTTCTTTTAAATACTTACCTTTTGGATAGGCTTCGGATGAATCATCTGGTTTCTTTGGTCGACCAGAAAGATCTTTTGCTGGGTCGGAGAATCCATTTTCATAATTTGGTTTCTTTTCTGGCTTTCCTGGAAACACACCCATGATTGCTGGGTTCTGTGCATTATCGCCATCAATAAAGAATCCAAAAACCATATCACCCTCTTTCGGAGTGTGCATGTTCGGACTATTAATCGGAATAACTGGATGCGCCCAAGGAAGCGAGTCAGTTGGGATTTTTGTTTTATCATCGGTATGCCAGCCAAAGCAGCGCACACGGACACGCCCAAGTTGCTCTGGATCATTGCGGTCTTCAACGACCCCAACCCACCAGATGAACCCTTCGAGTCCAATAAAATTCTTTTTTGCTCCTGGCATTATTTACCCTTCGCTGATAGACGATTCAATCCTTCCTTGGCACCTGGAACTGCCTCGGAGAATGAATCTGATACTAATTCTACAATACTTTCAAATACGTCTTCAGAGAATTTATGATTCACTGACGCAACCAGATACTTTCCTGTGCGCTTTTTGTCTAATTTCTTTCCTGATTGAGTTGCGCTTTCGAACATCGGGAATTCGTACTGTACGATATCTCCTGCCTTGAGTTCAATATCTCCTGGAAGAACAATTTTAATTCTGAAGTTATTGATGATGCTCATATGCATCGCTCGTGGTAGTAACCAGTATTTAATATCGTTGCTTTTCTCGGAAGCAGTATCATTAATTGCAAGATTAGTTCTAAAGAATGAGTCTGGAGAATCAAATAGAGTTTTATTTTTTGCGTTCTTGAAACTGTTAGCTGGTTTGTACTTATTGATTAGATTGCCCTGTGCCTCTGCAGTAGAAAGATTATAGTCATGAACTTCAAAAGACTGATTAAACAGATCGATGCTCAACAAACGCGAAGAATATGATCCGTTTGTGATAGAATTCAGCATATCGAAGTCGTTTAGAATCGAGAAGTTATCAATAGAGTCTTTGTTATTTGCTGGATCACGATCTACGTTTTTCAACTCATAACGCAAAGTCTTATATGGTTTTTGTTTAATTAGCGTCTGCAGAGAAGTTAGATTAAATCCGTTTTTGTTCTCGAAAAAGAAATAACAAAACTTCTTCTGATCATAACCACGCGCCGCTGCCCATTGAATAGCCTCGAATGGACGATAGTTTGGAATGATGAAGTCAAACGAGCCAGAGGTATCCTCTAATGAGGCGATTCTATTCGTCTCAACCTTTAATTCTTTAACAAGAATATCAGCCACAACATCTTTAATTTTCGCAGACTTATATGACTTGCTTACGAGAATCTGCTGCGAAGAGATGAGTTCATCTGAGCAGAAATGAAGGATATATGTCTGACCAGAGTCGGTAGATGGGTGTCTGTCGCTGGATTTATATACTCTGAAAATTCGATCGATTGGTCTATTAAGTCCAGGCTTATCAATACTGACTCTCAAATACTCATTCCCAACAAAATAGAAATTGGCGAAAATATCATTACCGTCTGTGATAGCAATATTACCGTTCATTACGCTAGAATAGATGTCCTGAAAAATCTGTAGTTCCACAAAAATTTTTCTTAGATCAACGGATTGTCCACCAGAATTTATCAACTCAAGAGTTTTTATCTCATAGTCTTTTGAGCCATACATTCCACTGCTATCATTTTCAGCCATTATTCATTAACTCTTTAAATTGTTTTTCAATTATTTGCACATATTCAGCGCTGAGAATTTTAATATTTCTTTTTGATTCGTTAATATCCACTTCTGTTTGCCAGTTTGAGACTGCTTTAACGGTTGTGACAATGTTAAGCGTATATGTTGGAAACTCAATATTTTCTCCGCTTATAACAAGCGAAGTATCAGGAACTGTTGGTAGTGATGCTGATGTTAAAGCACCAGTTGTGAAATTATAATCATATTCCCCAGCCAACGTTGTCTCGACTGATTTACCTATAATTATACCTTGATAAATTTGAGTTTTTGTGATCACTTTTTCATAGTGATTGATAGTATTCATTGCCTGATCTAAAGTTTGACCATACTTGTTTACAATATATGCATTTAGTGCATCATTCTTTAATGGCCAATCATAAAAAGGATTGATGATATTACTAAACAATAAAATAATCCAGCTTCTATAAGCATCACCATATTCTTTAAATGCGATGATTTCTGGAGTGTCTGAATCTTGAATAGAATATTCATATGAGAGATTTATGTTATCTTTAATTTCTCGTAAAAATGCATTACGCGCAAAAATATTCGTGACAGATTGAATATCGACGGTATTTTTGTCGAATGTATATGCTATAGATGGGAAACTTTCGAAGTATTTCATTAGTAACCTTTAGCAATAAGTCCTTTGTGGAGGATTTCAACTTCCTTAAATCGAAGCTGTAGTGAAATTTCAACAGGCATACCATCTTGGAATGCTGTCCATTGTCCTGCACTTCCATAGTTTACATCGATACCCTGAAGAACACAAGTTGACATTTTAGGTAGATTGGTATTCCAAGTATCTCCGATCATGAATTCAATATCAAATTCTGAAGGTGGAATAAAATAACGACCTTTACCAGAACTTGGAATTTCTGGAGCAGCATGAAATCTGAATTTCTGAATAATATCGCGGATAGTTTTCGCTTCCTGCATATTCTTAGGAACAAACTTAAAGTCGAACATGAATTCTCGGTTCGATATGCTCTTAAACAAGAGTTCGACTTGAGGGTTTTGTGCCACACCTGCACTGAATAGAAGCACGTCATTTATGGTATCCCCAAAGTTGCCAGTTTTTCCGGCAACTAATCCAGCAACTTCTGCCGCAGAGCCAGCACCACCCACACCACCACCACCAGCACCAGTGCCTTGGATCATATTCTGACCACTTGTAATACCTGTTAATGCTTTACCAATAGATTCACCAGCGGCACCGACCAATCCAGCCTTACCTAGTGCTTGAGTTAAACTGACCTGATCATAGTCGTTGACCAATTGTTGATTGATCGTGTCTGGCATATACAAACAAATATATGCAGATGCTCGTCTAGTTTTTCTACTTAAATCGATTGAGGCAACTATACCACCAGAAACAGCAGCGCCAGCTAAAACTCCAGCTTCTGCAATACCAGCCGCACCAAGCGCAGCTTGCGCTTGTCTGGGACCTTTTGCCTCTAAAACACTTTTAATTGCACTGCCAGCCACACCTATTGAATTCACGGCGGCAAGGCCACCTGAGATTCCAGCAGATAATACACCGCTGAATGGATTAACTGCACCCGCACCATTTCCGCCTTCTGCTCTATTTGAATCAGCATACGACATAACGTTATCAACTTTTACATTATATTCAGACTTATTCTGGATGCAAGGGGTGAATTTGATCCAGTGCAGCATTTTAGGCGAACTAGCACTACCGCCGCTTCCGATGTTAGGAGGAAAACGTAAAATTTCAGTTGAAAATGGATCTGATAGAACACGGTTTTGAGGGCCAGTCATTTCTTTTATTGGAAGTGCCTTGCTAACAATCCCTTCTGCTTGACGTGCAGTTGCTGCCGTTTGACGGTCCGTTCCAGGGACATGGAAACCTAATACATCCATCTTATTCTTTCCTACTAAATAGTTTCATGGCATACTCAGGCAAATTCAGTCCTAAACACACTAATAAATATTTAGGTGACCCCACGAGCATCTGGTACAGATCTCTTTGGGAACGCCGAGTTATGGTGCACCTGGATGATAATCCGAGTGTGATTGGATGGTCGAATGAAGAGATCGTCATACCCTATTTATCACCAATTGATAATCGTTGGCATCGTTACTTCCCTGATTTCTTCGTGAGAATAAAGAATAGAAATGGTATTCAAGAGGCGATGATTCTTGAGGTGAAACCTGCCAGTCAGTCTGTTGCACCAGAGAAAAAGTCTAAAATCACTCGCCAATATATCCGTGAGGTGGTGACTTGGGGTGTGAACGAGGCGAAATGGAAAGCTGCGGTTGAGTATTGCAAAGACCGCAACTGGCAGTTTAAGGTTATAACAGAAAACGAGATATTCAAATAATGCCATCACTATTCGATAAAGTAAGCAAACAGCTAACTGCGGCTGGAATCAAACCTCGAAGTTCTGCAGCCAGAGCATGGCTCGGCGCGAATATCGCTGCAATGAAAATTCCTACGAACCGATCAAATGTTTTAAACGATGCAAAACGTATCGCAGGTCGAGCCTTTATCGGCAAGATGTACCTTTACCACTATGATCCTAAGTTTAAAGATACCCTTCCAGTGTGGGATAAGTTTCCGCTGGTCATTCCGATGGAAGTATATCAGGATGGGTTTCTGGGGCTGAACCTTCACTATCTCGATCCATACAGCCGATTGGCTCTGTTGGACAGGCTATTAGATTTCGCCAATAATGATAAATACGATGATACGACGAAATTACAATTATCATATAATTTGTTGGCTAAATCTCGTCGTTATAGAATGTTCGAGCCTTGTGTTAAACGATATCTGTTTCAACACATTATCTCGCCGCTTGTTTATATCGAACCAGATAACTGGGAAACAGCTATCTTCCTTCCATTCGAGAACATGGTGTATCGTACCTAATGTTTAACGTAGATAAATTCCGCAGTCATTTTGCAGCGCATGAAGACTTCGCTAAAAGTTCTCGATTTGAAGTCAGAATTGCTGCGCCACCTGGAGCGCCAGATCTAACTAATTTTGCTAATGATCTGCGATTCCAGTGCGAATCTTCGGAACTTCCTGGGTACACAATCAATACAGTTGACAATCGAATCTACGGTGTAGCGAATCCAGTGGCTTCTTCCGCTTCTTTTGCAGATATCACCATGACGTTTATTTGCGCTGGCGATCTGTGGGAAAAGAAGTTTTTCGATCGTTGGATGGATATAATTGTTCCTATTAATAATTATAATCCACGATATAAAGATGATTATGCAAGCCCGAAAATAGAAATTAATCAATATACGGATATCGCAGAAGATCTTTCTGCTGCAATAAATCTAGATGAACCAGTTACAACCTCTAATCCAACTGCAGGCAGTCAACTAAGATATTCAGCAATTTTGCATGGAGCCTTTCCAATTTCAATAGCCCCTCTTGGATTAAATTGGGGTGATGATCAATTTTTAAAACTTGCTGTTACGTTCAAATATGAATACTGGACGCAAGGAAATGTTTCTTCTGGACCTGCAATTAAACGCCAAGAAGCAAACGCTGATGGTTCAGCTGTCGTTAAATAATGGAGTAAATTATGCCTTTACCGAAAATCAAACATCCGATTTATGAAGTGTTTTTAAAGTCATTAAACCGAAAAATTAAATTTCGCCCATTCCTCGTCAAAGAAGAAAAACTTCTATTGATGGCCAAAGAGGGCGATGATGCTAATGAGATCGTAAAAACAATTAAACAAATTATTTCAAATTGCGTATTAGAAGAAATCGATGTTGATACATTACCAACATTTGATATTGAGATGTTCTTCATCAATCTGCGAATTCGTTCTGTCAGTGAAGCTGCTGAAATGGTTTATACATGCAGCAATGTGGTTCCTGACACAGAAGGTGCAGGTCCTTGCGAACATAAAATTGACTTTTTACTAGATCTTAAAAACGTAAATTACATAGAAGAGCCTGATCACAACCCGATCATAAAGTTAAGTGATACTGTCGGTATGAAGTTTAATTACCCAACTCTAAACTTCGACGAGCAGTCATTACTTGATAAATTTGAAGACGGTGGATATAGATTCGTTTCTCAGTATCTGGATTACATCTATGATTCCGAGGAAATTCACAAGAAACAAGGCAATATATCTGAAGAAGAACTGAAAGAATTTTTCGATGGATTAACAATGGATCAAGTCAAGGCTATTCGAAAGTTTTTCGAAACAACACCGCGAGTTTCATTGAAGCAAGACGTTACATGCCCAAAGTGTCAACACTTACATCATCTTGATGTGGAGGGTCTGCTCAATTTTTTCGACTAATGCTTGGTTATGAATCTTTAGCGAATTACTATAAGACCAATTTTAGTCTTTTACATCATCATAAGTATTCGCTGCAAGAGTTTGATGAAATGATACCTTGGGAAAAGCAGATCTATATTAAGATGCTTACTGATCACATTAAAGAACAGAATGAGAAGTTAAAACAACTACAGATGCAAAGAAACACTAGAAGATAAAAATGGCAGAAAACGTCGACCCAAAAAAAGTTGCTGCACTAAAAGCAGAAAACGAAGCCCTTAAAAAGAAAAAAGGGCGCAAAGTACTGACTAAAGCCATGAAAGAGCGAGAAGACTTCTTCAATAAAGGTTATGAGGAAGGCAAGAAAGAAGCCGAAGCTGCTGGAAAGGGCAAATTCGGACAGATTCGTGCTGGCTTCAAGAGAGCCAACGAAAAAGAAGATGAGTTCCAAGCAGCCACAATGGGAACTAAAAGAAACAAAGAAAAGTTCTTCAGAATGTTTGGAATCGAAATGGGCGACTGGGCTAGAAAAAACCTTGAGGATAAGGTTAGCCCAGAAGAACAAGCAGCTGCCAAAAGCAAACTAGGGTTAGACAAAAAAGAAAAAGAAAAACCTTCTGCCAAAAAAACAAAAGCTGGACTAGTTGGTTCTGATAAATTGATGAAGGAAATTGTTGGTATCAGAAATACCGTCCAGTCTCTTGCCAAGTTTATTTTAGTCAATAGAGGGTTCACTTCTGAGATCGACCCTAAAACTGGAAAGATTCTATACAGAAACAAAGCAGGGCAATTCGCAAAATCTCAAGAGGCGACTTTCGCTAACTTTAAAAACGTTAGCATGAAAGACAAGAAAACGCAGAAAGAAAAAGAAAGAGGCATGACTCTTGGTAGCAAGATTAATGCTGATGAAGACCCTCAAATTCGAATTGCTGATACATTAGAAGCTATTCTAAAAACGCTTGGTCAAGGTGATGTCTCAATTCAAGAAAGACTCGACAGATTAGAATCCAATCAAGGTGGTGGTGGTGGTGGTCTTGGCTTAGATGATTTACTTGGCGATAGTAAACGCCGCAGACGAGGACCTCGAAGTAGAGGCAAATTTGGAAAAATCCTTGGTGGTATAAAAAATGTTGCTGGGAAAATTGGAGGCAGGGGTCTTGGTCTACTTTCTAAACTCGGAGTTGGAGCAGCTGCCGCTGGCGCTGCTGCAACAGGAGTTGGTGCAGGATTAGGTGCAACAACAGCAGGCGCTGCTGCTGCTGGTAGTGCTGGTAGTGCTGCACTAGAACAAACAGCAAAACAAGCTGCACCTGCTATAGTTAAAAGTAGTAGTAAAGTTCTTGGAACTGCCAAAAATGTATTGAAATTTTTAAAGAAAGTTCCTGGTCTATCATTACTTGCCTCTGGTGCCGCACTTATTATGCAGATCAGTAATGCAATCGATGCAAACGAAAAGGGCGAGATAAATGATGTCGAATTGCACTCAGTTATTGCTGGAGCAGTCGGCGGTGCATTAGGTGGTTTGGGTGGCGCAGAACTAGTTGGTTTGCTTGGTGCTTCTGTGGGAACAATGATTTTCCCTGGAGTGGGAACTTTCATTGGTGGCGTATTAGGCGGCACTGCAGGATTTTTCGCTGGTGAAGGTTTAGGTCAAGCAGCTGGTGAGAAACTTTTTTCGTACTTTCAGGAAAATACCGAAGCGCCAGCTGAAGCAATTAAAGCGGCAGAAAAAGCAAATCAAAATCTAAAACCTGCAGCTGCAAGTCCTACTCAAACAACTCCTGCAGCTGCAAGTCCTACTCAAACAACTCCAGCAGCTGCAAGTCCTACTCAAACAACTCCAGCAGCCCTAAAACTTGGTGACTGGGGAGCAGATGAAGACGGCATACCATTTTCAAACCAAGCTGATGCATACACATACTATAGAAGAAATCCTGATAAATTAAATCCTAATGAACCTGGGGCAAAAGAATTCCTTGAAACAGTGACTAATAAACCAAAAGAATCTTCTGGTGAGTCAGCAGCCTCTGCATCAACGCCAATGTCATCAGCATCAAGCCCACCACAACCTACTGCTGCTCCTCCAGTAACACCACCTCCACCTCCACCAAAATCATCAACAGGTGGAGGTGATGCAGATGTGAAGGGAATGATCAAACGCCATGAAGGTGTTCGATTCAAACCATATAAAGATAGTTTAGGATTATGGACTGTTGGCGTTGGTCACTTGATTGGTGATGGCAAGACACTTCCTCCTGAATATGACAGAGAATTCACGCAGCAAGAAATTGATGCGATGTTCGATAAAGATTTCGAATACCATCAGGCAGCGGCAGAAAAGATTCCAGGGTATGATGATCTAAACCCTAAAGGTCAAGGGGCATTAACAGACCTTACGTTTAATATGGGTCCTTCTTGGTATAAGAAGTGGCCAAAATTCACATCATTCCTTTCTGCTGGAAATACAGAAGGCGCAGCACAAAGTCTAGAAACCAGCAAGTGGTATGGTCAAGTTGGACGCAGAGCACCAGAAGTTGTATCAATGCTCAGAGCTGGTGGAGAAGGTGATGCAGCAGGTTTACCAGAATCGAAACCATCGCAATCAGGAACTCCATCTGAATCAGCTGGATTGAAAGCTGCAGCTAGTGATGGAGGAACAATGGTCGCCTCAACAGGTGGCAATACTCCACGACCAGTGCAGAGCACCACAGGGTCTGAAATGGCGGCGCAGTCTAATGATTATCAAAATACTCAAATGGTTGCACAGAATCAACCACCATCAGCGCCAGTGATTGTGAATAATAATTCTGGTGGAAATTCACAACCACCTACACCAAAGGCACCTTTACCGAAGGCTGGTACAAGAAGTGATGATGGGTCATTCATGCGCGCACTAGCAAAAGACTTCTCGCACCCAAGTGCATTCACTACTGTATCAATGGTATAAAAAAGGGGACCGAAGTCCCCTAGAATCAATCACTTACAACAACCTCTAGAACCGCCTCTAAAGCCCTCCAAGCGGTCCTCTCTTAACCCCTCATATTGGGGGTCAAGGGTGTAGAGGACCGCCCAGACAGGCTAAAAGAAGGCTCTCTTACTCAGCAGCCAGCTGTTCGAAGTACGACATGTCGTCGTCATCCGATAGGCTTGTAGCCTCAGCAGTCACCTTCTTGGCAGGTGCTGAGCGAACAGGAGCACTATATGCTTCCTCGTCGTCAATCTTCTTAGCAGAGGCAGCAGATGCGCCACCAGCACCAAGAACCTTGTTCAGCTTTGCCTTCAGTTCATCATAAGACTTGAAGTTCTTTGGGTCAACGAATTCCTTGAGGGAATACGCATTCTTCCAGACCTTCTCGATCTTGTCATCATCACCTTCGAACAATGCTGAAGGTGATTCAAACTCAGACTTGTCATAGTTGCGATAGCCTTCAACCTGACGAATCTTGACCTTGAAGTTTGCACCCTTCCAGAAGTCGAACGGATTAAGAGGAGTCTCATCCTGGAACTGTGGTGCCAGCTGCTCATTGATCTTGTCAAAGATCTTCTTGCCGAACTTGTAAAGGAAGACCTTACCTTCATTCTCAGGACGCTTTGCGTCAGAGATCACAAGAATATTTGCGATGTAAGAAAGACGACGCTTTTGCTTACGTGCAATTTCCTTGTTGGCTTCGATGCCAGAGTTCCATAGAACGGTGTTATGCTCAGAAACAGGGTCAGCCTTACCGAGCGTGGTCAGACTATTCTCGATGTACCAGCCACCAGGACCCTGAAAGCCATGGTTCCAGACCTGAACCCAAGGTAGCCCATCTTCACCATCAACTGCTGGTGTATCCAAGAATCGGATCACAGCATAACCATTACCAGCCTTATCAACATCGGGCGACCAAATGCGATCATCGGCACCCTTCTTCTCTCCGCCACCACCTGACTGTGATTGCTCAACAGCACGCTTCAACTTGTCAAGAGAAGAACCCTTCTTAAGATTTGCTAAACTCATGTTTGTATACTCCGTATGTTTGTATTAATTGTATAAACGACTTATCCACTTTCTTCATCACCATATTATTATATAGTATAATCAAGCAGAAGTCAAATGCGACTTTAACAAGTTTTTATACTTGTCCACGTTCACGTGAAGGAACGAACCATATTTGCGGATCTTCATTGACGCTTTGGGATAGATGATGTCGTCTTCTATCTTCTTATCCCAAACTTTTATGAAGCCAAGAATGTTGTTTAGAATTACCATGGTCTCAATGGTGACATCCTTCTGCTGGAGACACACCATGAGTTTGGGTAACTGCCCATCATTGACTTCGAATAACTTGTTGAACTCAGCTGGCACTGGAACAACGCGAGCAAGATCATTCTTAAACGTCTCGCTCATTGATTCTGTAACACGCTGCCATTCTGCGTAGGCTTTAGCAGCTTCACTAGACACAAGTTTTCTAGACCAGCTTGCATTGCCAGCAACAAAGTTAGCAACTAGAAAACTTACAGCCTCATCTTCCTTGTACATTCTTGCAAGTTTATGAAAGATGTACTTGTCCTTACGACGTTCAAAGGCATCAGGAGATGATCTAATATGCCCATCAAAGGTGAAGAAGTTATAGCCTTCGCTAGAGAAATGCAGCTTGACTGCATTGTACAGCTTATAGAATTCATATCCGTTCATGTTAAAATTATAAAAATAATATCCATTTATCCGAACCACGCTCTTACAATCATATTATTCTCAATAGCGGCGCTGATTCTATCAATACGCGCATCACGACCATGTGAAACTTTATCCCCATTTCTTTCAACGCATCTAAACAAAAGGTCATTATCGACGCAATGTTTTCTTGCATCTTCTTCTGTCATTCCAACGAGGCAAAATGGGAACTCAGTCAGAACGTTCTTCATAGAGGAAGTCGACTGCCTCTTGGGAGATAACGCATTTCCATTGCCTCACCTTCAATGATACTCTTTAAACATTCATTAATCAATCCCGCAGCCATTTCGATCTCAAAATTATTCTTTTCACAGTAAGATGCAATAGCATTTATGTGATCAGTCTTTTGATTAATTGCTGCTTGCATGATCATCATTGAGAACTGATTCTTTTCCTCTCTATTTGCCATCTTTTAACCTCTCTGAGTAAAATACGTGTCGACCAATCTGTGAAACATACTTCTTACTATCAGCCCAAGAAGGGTCAACGTAGTCAGCATGAAAATGCGTCGCGTTTCCTATTATACCGTACTTCTTCTTAGAAATCAAAATATTCTCGGCAATCTTTTTTGCCTCAAGCCAATTCTTCATTGAATCGATTGCCTTCTTGGGCGAGCAAACCCAAGAGAACTGACAAATACCGTTACTCTTTTGAGTGACGACACCACAGACTGTCTTGGCGTATCCTTTCTTGACACGGTTCATTGTCACTTCAGCAACAGCAATTTTACCAGCATTCGGTTCAGTGCCAGCTTCATAGTAGATGTTCTGAGTCAAACACTGAACTTCTTTCTGTACTGATTGTTGTTTTGCATACGCAACCTTATACACGCCCATGCGTTCGTTTAGATCAGTAATCTCTGCACGAAGGGCTTGTTCATTAGCAGCATGCGCGTCAAGTTTTTTCTGCATTTTGACAAGCGTATGCATCGGAACAAAAACGAGTAAAAAGATTAGAGATAACAAACCACCAAAGCGAAGAAGTAGATCGTGGTGTTTGTCAATGTAGTTTTGTACTGCCGTCATGTTATACTCCCATTTATGCAGTGGAAAGAAAAGGCTGGTGGCTTTTACACCACCAACCCTGCAGGTTGATTCTGTTTCCAAGTCCAACCTACAAAACTCAGATCATGCCGCTAGGGCAAGATCATAGATGTCATCATTAGATGCATTTACTTTTTTTATGCTGATTACGTCAGTCATCTTTCGAGCGCACTTTGTCTATTACTTACCCTGTCGAAACTACGCACCCCCATAGATGACCCCAGCTGGTGCGCTTCTACGAGAGGCGT
>Ga0209087_1000345_pt1 | contig 31000 bp, 33 predicted proteins | sample S_130805_EF_Meta_FD_187321 | JGI IMG/M metagenome (GOLD analysis project Ga0209087, IMG submission 187321) | Freshwater microbial communities from Lake Simoncouche, Canada to study carbon cycling - S_130805_EF_MetaG (SPAdes) (version 2) | ecosystem: Environmental > Aquatic > Freshwater > Lake ... | reverse complement strand
GTAACACCAACCCTGTAGCAGGAACAGGAGTAAATGGAGATTTTTACATCAATACAGCTACCAATACCTTATTTGGCCCTAAAGCAAACGGAACCTGGCAGGCAGGTGTTTCGCTTGTAGGGCCCCAAGGAATTCAAGGTGTTGCAGGACCAACTGGTCCAATCGGATTAACTGGTCCCGCAGGTACTAATGGTGCCGCAGGTGCCGCAGGTGCTCAAGGAATTCAAGGTGTTGCAGGACCAACCGGCCTCCAAGGTCCGGCCGGCGTAGCTGGACCTACAGGAGCTGCAGGTGCCAATGGACCTCAAGGTATTCAAGGTGTAGCTGGAACAAACGGCACCAATGGTACAGCCGTTCTGAATGGTAACACCAACCCTGTAGCAGGAACAGGAGTAAATGGAGATTTTTACATCAATACAGCTACCAATACCTTATTTGGCCCTAAAGCAAACGGAACCTGGCCTGCAGGGATTTCGCTTGTAGGGCCCCAAGGAATTCAAGGTGTTGCAGGACCAACTGGTCCAATCGGATTAACTGGCCCAGCTGGTGCTCAAGGAATTCAAGGTTTACCAGGAACAAACGGAGCTGTTGGAGCTACCGGCCCCGCTGGACCGACAGGAGTTGCTGGACCTCAGGGTCCGATTGGATTAACCGGCCCACAAGGTTTGGCCGGCACAGCAGGTGCGACTGGGGCTACAGGTGCAACCGGCCTCCAAGGTCCGGCCGGCGTAGCTGGTCCCGCTGGTGCACAAGGTATTCAAGGTGTTGCAGGTCCCGCCGGACCAGCAGGTGCATCAGGTTTACTAAGCAGTGGGAATGCCGCAGGAAACACCCCGTATTGGGATGGTTCGCAATGGGTTGTAAATGGTACGAATTTGTATAACAACGGCACCAACATCGGTATTGGAACGGTAGCGCCTAACACCACCGCAATTGCCGATTTAACATCAACCACGCAAGGATTTCTTATGCCTCGAATGACTACAATTCAACGCAATGCGATTGTTAATCCCGCAAATGGATTGATGATTTTCAATTTAACCACCGGATGTCCGAATTACTTTTTCAACAACCAATGGTATGAATGGTGTGGAACGGGCGTAACCCCTGTGGCCGCTATCTCAAGTATTAACTGTGCCGGTGCTACCACAACGGGGACTTTAACACAAGGAATTGTATCCAATAACGTCTCCGTATCCATTGGATATCTAGGCGGTAATGGCGGTAGCTATTCAAGTCAATCCATTGCTTCCACCGGTGTAACTGGATTAACAGCCACGCTTTCCCAAGGAAATATGGCCATCGGCGCTGGAACCTTGAGTTTTACCATCACAGGAACCCCCGCTTCGGCCGGTACCGCTACTTTTGCCATTACCGTTGGGGGACAAAGTTGTAACCTTACCATAAGCGTAGCCTCGCTGGCAACACAATACCCTGCCAACAGTACTTTTTGTGCAAATGGTCCAACCGCGATTGTGAATGTAACGAACCCAACCACAGGGAAGACTTGGATGGACCGAAATTTGGGTGCAACGCAAGTGGCTACTTCCACTACGGATCAAGCAGCCTATGGAGATTTATACCAATGGGGAAGGCGTACGGATGGTCATCAATGTAGAACATCAACAACAACCGCTACCTTAAGCAGCGTTGACCAACCCGCACATGGAAGTTTTATTACGGGGAACAATGCACCTTTCGATTGGCGCAGTCCACAAAATGCGAATTTATGGCAAGGAGTGAATGGGGTAAACAACCCTTGTCCAAATGGCTACAGAATCCCCACCGAAACGGAACTCAACAACGATCGCTTAAGTTGGCCAAGTTCCAACGCAGCAGGAGGTTTTGCCTCTGCCTTAAAATTTTCCATGGGAGGCATTCGCTACTACGACGGATCCTTACTAAACGTGGGAGGAACAGGTAGGTATTGGAGCAGTAACCTTAATGGCACCAACACCAGAAGCATTGAATACGACGTCAACGGTGCAGCCATTCAAGACAATCCAAGGTCATACGGAATGACGGTGCGTTGCATTAGAGAAACCGTGGGCGCGCTCGGCGCATTAAACTGTGGGGGTTCTACAACGACAGGAAACCCAATCATTGGCATGCTTCTAAGCAATGTGAGTGCAAGTGTGCCCTACACAGGCGGTAACGGAGGTTATTACGCTGCGCAAACTACTGCTTCGACCGGTGTAACCGGCTTAACAGCAACACTTTCTCCAGGTGTTTTAATCAATGGCGCAGGATCTTTAAATTTCACCATCTCTGGAACCCCTGCTTCTGCCGGCATTGCCAGTTTTGCCATCACGGTAGGAGGACAATCGTGTTCATTTACGGTGAATGTTGCAGCCATAGGCCAATACCCTGCGGGTACCGTACATTGCGCGGGTGCTACCACCGTAGTAGATGTAACGAACCCGACCACTGGGCTTATTTGGATGGACCGAAACTTGGGTGCTAGTCAAGTGGCCTTAAGCATTAACGATTCACCTTCTTACGGAGATTTATACCAATGGGGCAGACGAGCAGATGGGCATCAGTGCCGCACCTCTCCCACAACGGCCACTTTAAGCAGCGTAGACCAACCCGCGCATGGTTTTTTTATAATTTATTGGAGTAGTCTATACGATTGGCGTTCTCCTCAAAACATCAATTTATGGCAAGGAGTGAGCGGGATAAATAATCCGTGTCCGAGCGGGTACCGTTTACCCACTGAAACGGAACTCAACAACGAGCGCTTGAGTTGGAGTAGTCAGAATAGTACCGGAGCTTTTGCTTCCCCTCTGAAATGGCCGGCGAATGGTCGTCGGCACGGCGGGGATGGCATGCTCTATGATGTCGGCTCGAACGGTAACTATTGGAGCAGCACGGTGAGTGGAACCGATGCAAGAAACTTGAATTTCTCATCTAGTGCTCCAATGACCACTAACTCACGAGTAAATGGTTTTGCAGTCCGCTGTATAAAAGATGCTTCCGCAATACCAGCAGCTGTTGGTGCTATAAACTGCGGGGGTGCTACTACTGCAGGTAATTTGTTCAGTGGTTCGGTTGCGAGCAACGTAAGCGCAAGTGTTCCATATACCGGCGGAAACACAGGGAGTTACATCGCACAAAGCGTTTCTTCTACCGGTGTTGTTGGTTTGACAGCCACCCTTGCGGCAGGTACACTGGCCAATGGTGCCGGCTCATTAACGTATACGATCACAGGCACTCCTACCACAAGTGGAACTGCCAGTTTTGCCATCACAGTAGGTGGCCAATCTTGTTCATTTACGGTGAGTGTGGGAACTGCCATTGGCCAATACCCAGCAGGAACAGTGCATTGTGCGGGTGCTACCACCGTAGTGGATGTAACGAACCCAACTACCGGTAGAATTTGGATGGACCGAAACTTAGGCGCTACACAAGTAGCCACCAGCAGTAGCGATGTAAATGCCTACGGCGATTTATACCAATGGGGCAGACGGGCAGATGGGCACCAGTGCCGCACTTCTCCCACAACGGCTACCCTTTCCAGCGTAGATCAACCCGCGCATGGTAATTTTATTCTTTCACCCAATGCACCATACGATTGGCGTTCGCCTCAAAATGCGAATTTATGGCAAGGGGTGAATGGGGTAAACAACCCATGCCCAAGTGGCTATAGAATTCCTACGGAAACAGAAATGAATGCAGAACGCTTAAGTTGGAGCAGTAACAACGGTTCAGGCGCTTTTGCTTCCCCTCTAAAATGGACGATGGCGGGTTACCGCAACTACAATAATGGCACGCTCTTTAGTGTCAGCTTTAGCGGCTACTATTGGAGTAGCTCGGTGAGTGGGACGGACTCACGATACTTGAACTTCATCAGTAGCGGTGGAGGCATGAGCGACCTCTACCGAGCGTACGGCTTAACTGTCCGGTGTATTAAAGATTAGGTCTATAAGTAAAGCACGTTAGGGCTAGTCCTGACTGCAAAGCACGTTTGGGATTAGGTGAGGGCTAGCCTCCGTCCGCTCCGCCGCGGCGGAGGCGGACATTCCTCCTTCGTCGGAACACTCAGCTAGCTTTTATGCAGCTTATCGAGCGCATCTCGTCCGTAAGCTGACGGATCGATGTGCTCTTATGTGAATCGAGCGGAAATAAATGACAAGGGATTGCTATTGAAAATTAAAAAAAATAGTACTTTTATTGTGAGATGACCAACCAACTTGAAATAGTGCAATTTCTTAAATCGAACAAATCTTTCATTTGTTCGGAGTTCCATATCACACGAATTGGTATTTTTGGTTCGTATGCTAGAAATGAACAAAATGCTGAAAGCGATATTGATATTCTCATTGAATTGGAACATCATACGCCTGGTGTTTTTGATTTGAAATGGGCCTTACGTGAATTTTTGGAGCATCATTTTAAACGCTCGGTCGATATTTGTAATGTGAAACACATCAAGCCATTTGCAAAAGAATATATTCTAAAAGATGCTATTTATGTCTAAGAGCAACGAATTAGCTTTATTGTCTATGCTTGAAGCCATCGACAAAATCCATCGTTTTACCGCTGATTTAAACTCATGGGAGGCATTTAAAGATGATGAGGAATCCTTCGATGCCTGTCTTATGAACTTCGTGGTCATCGGCGAAGCTGTACTTCGATTAGAACCAAGCTTTATCGAAACAAATAGTGTCATTGAATGGCATAAAATTAAAGGTTTTCGTAATCTAATTGCCCACGATTATTTTGGGATTGATACCGAAGAAGTTTGGGATATTGTTACCAACAAAATACCAGGCTTAAAAACGTTTATACAAGAAAAATTAAAGTTGACCTAGCCTTAAGGTTATTATGGCAACATGTTTATTTTTTTTGCGCTAGCCTCGTCGCCTAGCCGATTGACTCTACCTGTGGCAGGGCAACTCGGCTATATTCTATTAAGCTTATAAAAATGAATTATTATTATTTAGCTTCTCTAATACAGCTGGAAGAAACTCATTGAGTTTAGAAATGGCGAACCATTTTTTACCTAAATCTTTTAACGATGCACCAATGTGATAAAGTTCTTTTTCATCAATAATCAAAAAGCGATCATGTGCACTGTTGAACTGATAAATTTCAATTTTTGAATATTGTTGGTTATGTTTTGCCAAATCTAGCTTCAATAAGGCATTTATTTTTTGAGTATAAATGATTGCTTTACATGTTTCCTTTCTTTTGCTAAGCATCAACAAGCTTGACTCATCAAGGTAATTGTCTATCAAAATTATTGAATGATTTGCACTTTTAATCAGATCATTCACAAACACATAGGCATCGAACACTTGTCCGTCGAAGAAAACCATTCCTTTATTGCTAGTCAAGTTAGTGTTAACAGTATTTTCTTCGAATGCAATTAATATTTGCTCAAACTGATTTTCTGATAACAGTTGCTTTCTTTCTAATATATCTATGCGTTGTATAATACCACTTTGCGTAAAAATATGTTTTCGCATAGTTACAAAAGCCCTCATTATCGAGACATGAATACGTGACGCTTGTTCACTCTTTAGTACACCTGACAAGCCTGCGACACCTTGCTCAGTGAAAACATAGGGCAATTTTCTGCGACCACCATGATTTCTTGATATCGCATTTTGAGATATCAAATTTAACCATTCAACGGTGGTAAGTTGAAACATGAAGTCAACTGGGAATCGTTCTAAATTTCGTTTAACTTGTTCATTTAAGCGACTCGTTGGAAAGCTTCCCAATAAGCTTATCGAGAGAAGCACACAGCTAGTTTTCATAAAGCTTATCGAGTGGGCACAGCTTGCTGTGGTTGTCCGCCTTGGCGGACGAAAGAAGCTTATCGAGCGCATCTCGACTACGCTCGAAGTGCTCTTGAAAGTGAATAAATTCCGCATAAGAACAGAAAAATCATTTTTTTGCTGTTTCATTTAAGCATTTTTATATTTTTTTGTACATTTAATTAATAATTAAATCGTATATTTGCTCAAATAATTAACGTTAATGGAAACCTTAGAACAAAAATCAAAAGTAATAATCGAATCTGTATCCTTGGATTTCATCCGAACGTTTTACAATACGATCGATTGGGACAGCCGATTAATTGGAATCGTTGGTGCAAGAGGTACTGGAAAAACTACCATGCTAATTCAACATTTAAAATCTCAATTTCCATTTTCGGATGAAGCAATCTATTTAACATTAGATGATATTTATTTCACAAATCATACATTGGTAGAAACCATAGAACGATTTAGACAAAAAGGAGGTAAGTACCTATTTTTGGATGAAGTTCATAAATATCCAAATTGGGCCCGGGAAATCAAGAATATTTATGACTATTATGTAGACATAAAAATAGTATTTACCGGTTCTTCCATAATCGATTTATTAAAACAAGAAGTAGATTTAAGTCGCAGAGCAGTAATGTATGAATTACCGGGACTGTCATTTCGAGAGTATTTACATTATGCTGGCATAGCTAATTTGACTTCTTATTCCTTAATTGAAATACTCAGTAATCACGGCCAAATTAGCGCTGAAATTGTTTCTAAAATTAAACCCTTAAAGCATTTTGATGATTACTTGAGTTTCGGATATTATCCTTTTCACTCGGAGAGTAAAGCAACGTATCACTTAAAATTGGAGCAAGTTGTTCGAATGATAATTGATGTAGAACTCCAATTCATTGATGGTTTCGATGTACAAAAGTCGCGTAAGATTTATCAACTACTTTATATTTTAGCTTCTAATGTACCATTTAAACCTAATATTTCTAAGCTCAGTGAAAAAATTGGAATTCATAGAAATACACTCGTAAATTACATTTATTACCTTGAAAAAGCTAGATTAATTAATAGCATGTCAGCAACTGGAAAAAGCATTAGTACCTTACAAAAACCGGATAAAATCTTTTTGGAGAATCCCAATTTATGCTATGTATTGGCTCCTGAATTTGTCAATAAAGGAACGCTGCGAGAAACGTTTTTACTAAACCAGTTAACCTACAAACACCAAATTAGTTTACCTAAACAGGGAGATTTTTTAATCGATGAAACCATCACAATTGAAGTCGGTGGTAAATGGAAAACAAATAAGCAAATCGTTGATTTACAAAATGCCTACATTGCAGCAGATGATATAGAAATAGGCTCTTTCAATAAGATTCCCCTATGGTTGTTTGGATTTCTTTATTGAAATATGAAGCTTATAAAGAGCATCTCGGCTTGCGCTGATTTCCAATCTGATGTATCAATAAAAAGGTTAATTCTGCTTTTTAATATAGCAATAAAATATTATTTTTGCTTTTTAAAATAGCAAAATGGAAAAATTAGTAGAAAAGTCGGCGCGAAAAATAAACCATGTGTCAATGGCATTTAAACGCTATTTATACCGTGAAATCAATACATCCAACCGATTGACAGCGATAAAAGGAGCGCGAGGAACTGGAAAAACAACCTTATTGCTACAACTTGCAAAAGATTACCAACCCGATGAGGTGCTTTATGTCGCTTTGGATGATTTATTTTTTTCTGAAAACACCTTATATGGTCTTGCTGAAAAATTCACCAAAATTGGTGGTAAGCTACTATTAATCGATGAGGTTCATAAATATCCAAATTGGTCGCGTGAACTAAAATTAATGTACGACGATTTCCTTGATTTAAACGTCATTTTCACCTCTTCATCCATACTGGATATTTATAAAGGAGAGTCGGATTTGAGTAGAAGAGCAGTAACGTACAATTTAGCTGAACTTTCATTCAGAGAGTATTTGTTGTTCTATGAAAAAATCGAATTGCCTGTTTTAACCCTTCAAGAAATTTTAAACAACCATAAAGCAATTAGCTTAGAATTTTTGAAGCAAATTACCCCACTTAAACATTTTCCCAAGTATTTAAAAATTGGTAATTATCCATATTTTGAGAACAATGAGGAAGAATATTTTCAAAAACTTAGAAATACTGTCAATCTCATTTTAGAAGTAGATCTCCAGACTACTGAAAATTTGGATTTCCAAACGCTCGCAAAATTGAAACGGTTACTGTTTGTTATCGCATCAAATGTTCCTTTTACCCCCAATATCCTAAAAATGAGTGACACGATTCAATTGAATCGAAACGCGCTTGTTCGTTCGTTGCAATTACTCGATAGAGCGGCGTTAATTCGTATGATTTACAAGCAAACAAGAAGCATCAGTCTTTTAAATAAACCCGATAAAATTTGGATGCATAATACCAATTTGATGTTTGCAATCAGTGGAGATAATGTTGAAATAGGAACGGTTAGAGAAACGTTTTTTATGCAAAACTTAGCGCATAACCATGTGCTCTCATTGCCTGAAAAAGGCGATGTTTTGGTGGATAATACGTACCTCTTTGAAATTGGAGGAAAAAATAAAACGAAAAAACAAATTGCGCATATAGAAAATGCTTTTGTTGTACAAGATGGAATTGAAATTGGCTTTCAAAACAGCATTCCCTTATGGCTTTTCGGCTTTCTTTATTGATACTCGGTTGGTGAATCGGGTGGGCACAGCTAGCCTCGTCCGCCCAGGCGGACATTCCTCCTTCGCCGGAACACTCGGCTAGCTTTCATAAACGCTATCGAGCGCATCTCTTCTGTCAGTTGACGGACGAGAGACACGGTAAGACGAGATGCTTGTGCTGAACCTGCCGAAGGGAGCTCAATTGCTAACTAAATACAAAATCAAAATTTCATTTTTGCTTTATTTAAAAACTATTTTGTAAAATTGCTTTATTCAAAAACTATATTGTACTTTTGCTTTATATAAAAACCATTAAATGGAGATTTTACTTTCGAAATCGGTAAAAAAAGCAGCCTCTGTAAGTGGAAAAGCAAAACGCTTGATTTTTGATGATATTCAGTGGGACGAACGTTTAATCCTATTGTTGGGGTACAGGGGCGTTGGAAAAACAACGGTGCTGTTACAGCGCTTGAAGGAATTTGGCGATAAGGGAATTTATTTTAGCCTAGACGATTTGTATTTTGAAAGCTATCGACTGGTAACTGTTGTTGAACAATTTTACGCTTTAGGTTTCCGTGCATTTTTTTTGGACGAAGTACACCGTTATCAATTTTGGTCAAAAGATTTGAAGCAGTTATACGACGATTTCGAAGATATTCAATTGATCGCTACAGGGTCGTCCATCCTCGAGTTATCCAAAGGTCAAGCGGATTTGTCACGAAGGGCAATTGTTTATCATCTTCAAGGGCTAACGTTTCGAGAATATTTGCAATTTGAAAAAAAAGTTGCGATTCAAGCCATTGACCTGGAAACAATTTTGGCATGTCATCATGAAATTTCAGCTGATTTATTAGAACAATTTTCCTTCGAAAAGGATTTTAATAATTATTTAAAAAATGGTTATTTCCCATTTTACAAGGAGAATAAATCCGTTTATTCTCAAAAACTGTTAGAAACCATGAATTTGGTAATCGATATTGATGTAGCACCTTTTGAAGAATTGAATTACACCACCGTTCGAACCATGAAAAAATTACTGCATGTAATTAGTCAATCTGTTCCATTTACGCCCAATATATCCAAACTTTCCGAGCGATTGGAGGCACCTAGAAATACCATTTTGCGACTGTTGGACTTGTTGCACCAAGCCAAGCTAATTAAGCTCTTGAACGCAGAAAGCGAGAAATTAAGCTATCTACAAAAACCTGAAAAGATATTTTTGGAAAATACCAATTTTGTATACCTTTTTGCTGACGGAAAAGCAAATATAGGTTCCGTTCGAGAAACATTTTTTTTCAATCAGTTAAGTCAGATCCATCGAGTAACTGCCTCTAAATTTGGTGATTTTATGGTGGACGAAAAATACACTTTTGAGGTTGGGGGGCCAAATAAAAACTTCCAACAGATTAAAGGTGTTCCAAATTCTTATCTTGCCATTGATGTTAAAAATGGCATTGGCAACAAAGTGCCGCTTTGGATGTTCGGAATGCTCAAGTGAACCTAAAAAATCGAGCGGGCGAAGCTAGCCAATGGTGCATAAATCAATCGCATCGTATTTCTAATGTATCCCCACAGTAGAAGGGGTTGATAAGCATTAAAGCTTACTTTCCTATGTTTTTCTTTGAAGCGGGAGCTTGGGTTTTGCGTAAGAAAATCGCGTAATTAGTTTTACATCAAGGTAAGCGTCCAGTCCCAGGGTGCCAACAATGCCCAGTTTCGTAAGGTCCGCAAAACCATCAGGTGCGACGATTTCATCCGGATACCTCATCCATTCGACTTCTCCTATGAGTATCTGCGTCCCATTCGAGGTCACCTCTAATTTTTCCCTGAATTTCATTCCGAAAGAAACCTGGGCATTCAATACGAAAGGAACAGGAAAGGCTTCGATATGTCCCTCTTGCAGTCCCGTTTCAATAAATTCCGATTCTTCGCGTGTATACCTTGCAGAGGTTTGATGCGCTTGGGCAATGAAACTTTGGTCAATCAAGTTTATGGTAAAGAATTCCGTTGACAGGATGTTTTCTAAGCTGTGGCGTTCTACGCTGTCAGGACGAAAAACCAGTCCAAGCAAGGGTGGGTTCGCTCCGATGTGAACCAATGAGTTGAAAATGGCCAGGTTTGTTTTTTCATCTGCGGATTTCGTGGCGACCAAACAGGCGTTCTTCACTCCTGCAATGCTATTGAAAAAGGTCGTTTTAAAACGTTTCTCTAGGCCGTCGTATTCGTTTCGGGAAGTAATTTTCATCGACATAATCCTATAACCTTTTCGATTTCATTTTGTTCATTCTGCTTTGTAACACGGGTTACTTTCAATCGGGTTTTAATTCGCAACTTTGTCTCGTGATTATAGCGGGATTTATACTTTTGGTTTTTGTAGGGATTTCCTTGGGATTGATAGGGAGTGGGGGATCCATCTTAACGATTCCCATTTTGCTCACATTTTTTGGGCTGTCCACCGAAATGGCCTTTTTTCAAGCATTGTTTGTGGTTGCCATTTCCTCCTTTTGGGGAAGTTTACTGTCGTTTTACCATCGTCGCGTAGACCTTAAATCCTTGTTGTTTTTTGGGATTCCCTCGGTCATAGGGGTTGTGGTAACAAAGTATCTCTTGCTTCCTTTGGTTCCTTTGGATTGGTTTACGTTGTGGGGATTTCATTTCACCAAAGACATTGGTTCTTTGTTTCTGTTCGTGATTCTGATGGTGATGGCATCTTTAAAAATGATTGCAAAACCAAAAGAGGGAGCTCCTAACGTGGAGAATAAGAGCGATGTTTTGTTTGTTTTACAAGGTGTTATGGTGGGTTCACTTACGGCGACCATCAGCGTGGGGGGAGGTTTTTTAATCATTCCGTTTTTAGTGATTTACCGAGGCCTGGAAATGAAAAAAGCAGTGGGAACTTCGCTTGTATTGATTTTTATCAATGCTACCTTGGCTTTTCTTCTGGGCTTTAAAAACATGCCGCGATTGGAAACAAATTCGCTTTTGTTTATGGGGTTGTCTGCGAGTATAGGAATGCTAATCGGTGTATATTTGCAAAGGTTTATGAAGGGGGAAGCATTGAAAAGAACTTTTGGTTTTTTTGTGTTAGCGGTTGGTATTTACGTGTTGTTTAGCACCATTTTAAAAGGATAAGTATGAAAATAGAACAAATTTACACTGGATGTTTGGCACAAGGTGCCTATTATGTTATTTCCGGAAACGAAGCCATTGTGATCGATCCACTTCGAGAAACAAAACCTTACACGGAACGTGCTAAAGCCGATAACGTCAAAATCAAATACATTTTTGAAACCCATTTCCATGCTGATTTCGTTTCGGGACATGTTGATTTGGCAAAAGAAACAGGCGCTGCCATCGTGTTTGGTCCCAATGCGCATCCAGATTTTGATTTTTACGCCGCAAAGGATGGGGAAGAACTTTCCTTCGGAAATGCAAAAATACGCGTGCTTCATACCCCCGGTCATACCCTTGAATCGACATGTTACCTCCTGATCGATGCGGATGGGAAAGAACAATGTTTATTCTCCGGCGATACGTTGTTTATTGGGGATGTAGGTAGACCTGATTTGGCGCAGAAAGCGGCTTCAATGACACAAGATGAATTGGCAGGGTTACTCTATGATTCACTGCGAAATAAAATCATGACCTTGTCGGATGATTTAGTCATTTATCCTGCCCATGGCGCTGGCAGTGCTTGCGGAAAGAACATGTCAAAGGAAACCCATGATACCCTGGGAAATCAAAAACAAAACAATTATGCGCTGCGTCAAGACATGACGCGGGAAGCATTTATCTTGGAGGTTACCGATGGTTTGCTTCCCCCACCAAATTATTTTGCGCAAAATGTCGCGCTGAACAAGAAAGGATACGATTCCATTGATGTGGTGATGAAAAGAGGCCTTCAACCACTGTCGGCCCTTGAATTCACAACCCTCGCTTCGGATGCCCTAATCCTTGACACACGTTCGGCATCGGCGTTTTCCGAAGGTTTTATACCTGGAAGTATTTTCATCGGTTTGGAAGGACAGTTTGCACCGTGGGTTGGCGCGTTGATTCCCGATGTTGCGCAAAAAATTCTTTTGGTCACAGAAACTGGAAAGGAACAAGAAACGGTTCAACGTTTGGCCCGCGTAGGATATGATCAAGTGATTGGGTATTTGGCGGGAGGATTTGAAACTTGGCAAGGTGAGTTTGATACCGTAATGAGATTCACTGCAGAAGAATTTGTCAATAGTAACAACAAGGACGCTGTTTCTATCGATGTGCGAAAACCCGGAGAATATTCATCGGCGCACTTGCCTGAAGTTTCCAATGTGCCTTTGGATTTCATCAATGACCAAATGGATGCCTTTCCGAGAGGGAAGAAATTAACCCTGTTTTGTGCAGGCGGTTACCGCAGCATGATTGCCGCTTCTATTCTGAAATCTAGGGGTTTTCAAGAGGTGACGGATGTAATTGGCGGATTCAATGCAATTGCCAAGACAGGTGTTACACAGGTACAAGCGACTTGTAAAAATGCGTAAATCCCACAGACAGGTCTAGCGCATTTTCTTGAAGCGATTCACAGAAATAATTCCTGTATCATAGGAACACACCCATGCTTCAATTGCATCGTTGTTTTCATAAATGTCAACGCCAACAGGCTTTCCTGGACAACTGATTTTGTTCACGAGTACAAAACGATCAGCCATGATTTTAAACACTTGAAGTTCGTTTCCTTGGTAACAAGTGACAAACAAATACGCATTGTCTTTGGATAATGCCATGGTCCTAGGTTGCGCTGCGGTGTTTGTTGTGAACAAGGTTTCACCATTCGCAGGATTTACGCATCCTACCTTCGCCAACGAATTGAAAGAAACAAAAAGTCGAGCGGTATTGTCCTGTAAAATATGTCGTGGATTTGAGGCTACTTTAATCTCCCCAGACAAGGTCCATGTTTTGTTGTCAATCACCGAAATGGTGGATCCGCCCATGATCGCAACGTAGGTTTTGTTCGTTTTCTCATCGATGACCATTCCTCGGGGTATGCTGGGTACAGCAATGTTCGTCTTTAATTGGGCATAGGGGTATTTCCCGCCATTCATTTCCAAAACACTCACATTGTAGGAATGCCAATTGCTCACCAAAAGAAAACGGTCGTCTGAGGTACACGCGATAACCTTTGGGGTTTTTCCTGTTTTTATGATGGGAACATAAATCGTATCCATGTTTTTCCCGTCGGCATCTTGAACATAGACGCATTTGTCGCTTTTCGCCATGGGTTTATGTTGGTAATCATACAAGTGAATGGGTACAATTCCTTCCGCATTGTGAAGAGATACCCATAAAATACTGTCGTGGTGTGATAAAAAGGCTTCCACAGGTTTTTCTTCATAAGATGAAATGGGTTTGTTCGAATCATAATCCCAACCCGTCCCAGGGGTGGCTTTGAATTTAAAAATGCGTTTGATTTGTCTCGACTTTTGGTCACATTCCATCACAGACATCCCTTCGAGGTTCATTGCATAAAGGAATTCCATGTTTTTACTGAATACCACAGATTTGGTGCCTCCACTTGCCTTTAAATTTTCGGTTTGGATAAACTTTAGGCTGTCGCATGGGTCAAAGGAAAAGAGTGCTTTTTCTGTCGCAGGAACCTGAGGTTTGGCAGTTTGTTTTTTCGGTGCAGAGGTCACGGAGCTGCAATGACAGAAAACAATGGGAATCAGAAAAAAGACCAGGGAGATTTTTCGAATGTTTTGCATGGGAAGTTATTTTTTTGTTTTGGTCAGTAGGTGAAATCCCAATCCCGCACTGATGCCGACTTGGGCCATGGATACAGAGGTAGCAGGATTGTTACGGACATAGCTGTCACTCCAGTTTATTTCTGCAAAAAAATCAAAGAAGCGGGAAACGTATAAACAGGTACCGACCTTCACAAGCAATGCAGGGTTTGCGGACCATTTATAGGAAATGTTGTAATTGTCTTGTGCGATTTCCGTGATGCTTACGCCCGGCTCAAGGTGAATGGAGTGTTTCCAGTTTCGCTTGCCAATGTGATAGCCGAAACCTGCATGAATACCCGTATAATTTCTTGGGATGTTTACAGCTTGGAATTTAAGGTTTGCAATGTTGGGCATGAACTGAAAAACTTCCCCGCGTACGCTGATTCTGTCTTCCAAGACGTATTCCAAATAACCATTGAGCATGGCAGCACTTGAATAAATTTTGTAGAATCGGGTGGGGGCAATGGTTGCTGAAGCTTTTAACAAAGAGGGGCCAAAATTCAGAGGTCTTTCGTCTGTATTTGTTGTTTGACCGAAGGCAAAACAAGGAATCCACAGTAGAACAAAAATTATTTTCTTCCCCATAATTTCGCGATTTTGTAGTTCAAACTTAGGTTGATTAACAAATGTCCAGATTGAAGCGCACCTTTTTCTTCATGAAATTCCAAAACCTGTGTGTCAAAGTCATAATCGATGTGAATGTGATTTCCCAAATGGAACATGTACTGCGCTGTTAAGGATACGTCGAACCTCGGGGTGATTTCGAAATGGGTTCCAAGTCCGGCTTGTACAGCGGAGCTCCAGCGCTCAGCAAAATGGTTAATGTCAGCCTTGTCTTGAATCAATGAGTAATCGAAGCAATGCCCCGCAACCACGTAAGGACGGAAAAGGGGTTTGTATTTTGTTTGTTGTATTCGGTAACACTTTAATTCTGAAAGAGGATAGTATAGGACACTCCAACCAATATGGTAATCGGTACGATGCGCATAGTTCAGGATGTCACTGGTGATGTAATCGAAAAACCAATCGGTGTTTATTTGTTTTGACAACCTCAATCGGGCATGTCCGCCGATGCCTTTTCCTGGCATTTCATTTTGTTGGTCGTTGAAAGCGCTTAGCGTGGAACGAATGCCAATCGTAAGCATCCCACTGCTGTTAAGTTTATCGTTGTTTTGGGCGTAAAAAACGCCTGTCAGGGCGAGTAAACAAATGAAAGTTCCAATCCTTATCATATTGCGAAAGTATCAATTTTATGCAAAGGTAATTCGTATCTTCGCGAAAAGTAGAATATGCGGGTATATTTGGACAATGCAGCAACCACCCCTGTCGCTAAGGAAGTTGCTGAAACCATGTGTGAGGTTTTAACCCATCAATTTGGAAATCCGTCTTCAAGTCATTCTTTTGGACGCGAGACCAAGGCGCTCATTGAGACTGCGCGAAGAAACGTAGCGAAACATTTGCATTGCCAACCTTCCGAAATTTATTTTACTTCTGGCGGAACCGAAGCAGATAATTTAGCCTGTCACATTGCAGTGAATGAATTGGGGGTAAAAAGAATCATCTCAACGGTACTTGAACATCATGCCGTAGGTCATACGGTAGAAATGCTCCGCGAAAAACACGATTTGGAGTTGGTTTACCTCTCTGTCGATCGACAAGGTCACATTGATTTGAATGAATTGGAGGAACTCCTTAAACAGGAAATACCAACCTTGGTTTCCTTAATGCACGCCAACAATGAAATTGCTACCCTGATTCCGATAGAACAGGTGGCTATCTTGTGTAGAACGCACGGGGCTTATTTTCATTCGGATACCGTCCAAACCATGGGACATTACGCCTTTGATTTGAAAGCCTTGGATATCGATTTCATTACCTGCGCAGCACATAAATTTCATGGGCCAAAAGGCATAGGTTTCTTGTATGTGAACAAGCGCATCAAAATGACACCAATGATTTTGGGCGGTGCTCAGGAACGTGGATTTCGTGGCGGAACGGAGAATATTGCGGGAATCGTGGGGCTTTCCAAGGCCATGGATTTAGCCTACGCTGATTTAGCAGCCCATCAAGCCCATGTGCAGGGAATCAAAAGCTACATGATGGAAAAATTGAAAAGTCACTTTGACACCCTTGATTTCCATGGCGATGTTACCCCAGAAGGTTCTTTGTATACCGTACTTAACGTCTCCTTTCCTGTCATAGATAAAGCATCCATGCTATTGTTTACCTTAGATTTGAAAGGCGTAGCGGTTAGCGGAGGTAGTGCGTGTTCTTCAGGCGCAGCGAAGGGTTCTCATGTGTTGGAAGGCATTGGTGCAGACATGCGCAGACCCAATGCGCGGTTTTCTTTCTCTAGGTTTAACACCCAATCAGAAATTGATTTTGCTTTACAGCAGGTTTTTGAAGTTTTTTCCAAGACCTTGGTGTAATGCAACGCCCGTTAAATATCCTTTTTCTTTGTTCGTGGTATCCGAGTCCCAATCACCCCACTTTGGGTAATTTCATTCAAAAACATGCAGAAGCTGCGGGGAAGTTTAACAAGGTTACCACCCTTTCTCTGCATGCAACGGATGGAGGAAGTAGGTTCGTGGATCGAACAGAACGAAATGGCATTGTCGAATTGCGGGTGTTTTATCCAAAAACCAGAGGCGTTTTCAAAAAAATTGTACAGTTTTTTCAATGGCGAAAAGCGATGGCGCTGGGGGTTGAAACCCATCGTAATTTATTCGGTCAACCGGATGTCATTCATGTAAACGTAGTCTTTCCATTGGGTTTGAGGGTGAAAAAGTTTTTTCAAGGCATTCCCATGGTGATAACGGAACATTCGAGCGGTTTACATCAGGGGCCAAATGCCTATCCAAAGTGGATGGTGAAGCGAATGATTCCTGTATTTCGACGGGCAAAAATGATTCTTCCGGTCAGTGCAAACCTCGGGGAGCGAATTAAAGCTTTGTCTGGGGCAAGTTATCAGGTACTCCCCAATGTCGTTCATGAAGAAGTTTTTACAATAGGTGAAAATTCACCACACTTGAATCGCCTGGTGCACATCTCCACGGCCTTCGAGCCTGCAAAGAATGTGTTGGGAATGTTGCGCGCAGTAAATCTTCTTGCGGAAACGCGAACGGATTTTGAATTTCACATCATCAGTGATGGAGATGTGTCCGATGCACGTAAACTTGCAAAATCCATGGGGATGTTAGATCGCGTGGTGTTTTTTCATGGAACGAAAAGTACGGAAGAGGTTGCCTCGTTCCTGCGAAACTGCAAGGCCTTGGTTTTGTTTAGCAATTTTGAGAATTTTCCATGTGTAATTCCAGAAGCATGGATGTCAGGCGTTCCGGTGATAACGACAGCGGTGAATGGCATTCCAGAATTTGCGAACGAAAGCAATGGCATCTTGGTGGAACGGGGAAATGAAGCACAACTGGCAGAAGCCATGCGGGCAATTTTGGATGGAAAAACTTTCGATGCCAGCGCATTGAGGACGTATGCCCTTACACATTTTAGCTACGAAGCCGTTGGAAAACAGTTAGATGAAGTTTATAAAAATTTGATGTGACCAGGGGTCTTGTTGGTATGGATTTGAAATGCTGATAAAACGAAAAAAAACCATTTAAAAACTTAGAATAATCTATAAAAAATGAATCGTTATTTAATTATTTTAAATATTTAATAATCAGATAATTATGATTAAAATAAAATAATAAATTCCGAAATTACATAGACAAAATTCCGAAATTACATAGACAAAATTCCAAATCTGCATAAAATCAGTATCTTTGAATTATGATTCAGAGAATGGCGATAAAAAAACTGCGGGAAATGGCTGAGAAATTCCCTGTTTTGGTGCTTACTGGGCCACGGCAATCGGGAAAAACAACGCTTTTAAAAATGTGTTTCCCAGACCATCGCTATGTGTCGCTTGAAAATCCTCAACAATTATACTTTGCATTAACAGACCCTGAGGGTTTTTTAGCACTTTACGATCGGTATGTTATCATTGATGAAGTACAGAATGCACTTGAATTATTCTCGTACATCCAACAAATCGTAGATGATTCAGACATAACAGGACATTATTTACTGAGTGGATCCCAAAATATGTTGTTATTGGAAAAAATAACGCAATCGTTAGCGGGTAGGGTTTACATACAAGAGTTGCTGCCATTGAGTTATTCGGAAATTAATCAATTACATGACCTTTCGATTGAAGATTTATTGGTAAATGGCGCTTATCCGCGCTTGTATGACAAGTCAATTGGACCCAATGATTTTTACCCAAGCTATATAAAAACGTATGTAGAACGCGATGTTAGAAGCATTGTAAATGTGCAAGAATTGAATTCCTTTCGAAAGTTCATGCGTTTGTTGGCACATCAGGCGGGTCAGTTGTTCAACGCCTCTGAAATTGCTAAAAAATTGCAGCAAAACAGTAAGACCATTCAACGTTGGCTCTCTGTTTTGGAAACAAGTTACATAGCCTTCACTTTAGAACCATGGCACACCAATCTTTCAAAACGGGTTGTTAAAACACCGAAACTTTATTTTTTTGATACCGGATTGCTTTGCAATTTATTGGGGATAAAAAACAAAGAGGATCTAATAAATTCAACCTACAAAGGGGCGATTTTTGAAAATTTTGTGCTCTTAGAATTTATGAAACATAATAAAGGGATGGGCAGGCAGGTCGAATATAATTTTTGGCGCGATAGCAATCAGAATGAAATTGACTTGCTGGTTACCGAAGGAATGAACCTACATTGCGTTGAAATGAAGGCCTCGTTAACCGTACGGCCGGAACACATCCGTGCCTTACATTACCTCGATAAGTTAATTCCTGACCATCAAATGAGGCACACGCTTGTAAACTTTTTTGATGAGACACAACAGCGAAGCAACGAAACCATTTTGTCCTGGAAAAAGGTGGGCGAAGTAAGTGGATAATGCGATTTGAGAGGTTTTTAAATCCCGAGGAACGGGCGTTACCTAAACGAAAACTTCCGCTGTAAAAAATAGCTAATGGTCACCACGACCACCGAGGCAAACACATTGCAAAGCGATGCGTTCCAGTCAAAAGTATCCACCATAAGTTTAATCAATAACCAATTCACCGTAGCGGAAATCAAGGCGCTTAAACCATAACGGAAAAATTGAACATGTCCTTTCAATTGGCTTTCAACAAAAACCACAAAGCGCATCATGATAAAGCCAAATAAAAAACTTGAAATTGAACAGATTATTGACACAATTGAGTAGTTCTTTATCGATATATTACCCAACCATAATTGCTCTGGTTCAATTTCGAGTTTGGAAAGTTTTAAAATTACATTAATCTTATTCCTTCTAAAATTCTGTTTAAAGAAAGTCGTATCAATAAAATTTGTTTCGTACGAGTTTCCATTCGAATTCTTGTTAAAATGATTATCGTTTTTTATATCTAAATCAAATAACTTCTTAAATATTTTTATTCTATTTATTGTTTTTACTGAATTAATTTGAATTTTTCGGTTTGAAATAAAGAAAACCAAGGAATCATTTCTTTGATTTGTATTTGGAACTTTATCCAATTTAATAAATTTCTTGTCGTTTCCCCGGTAATCTTTCCCATACATAGTCAAATTATACGAAGACCAAATACCGCTGTTATTCCACGAAATTGTATTTTCGTTTTTATTTACAATTATTTTGTTTTTTGGTGCATGCATTAATACCCAAAACAATACCCATCCCAGTACTAAATTCGTTGAACCTGCAACCGCGTAGTAATAGGTTGTTTTGTCCAAAAACCGTCGGAACAAAGGATAGAAAATGTCCAAAAATCGATGAATCTGTGCCCTCATATTATTTCCATTCTATTTCGTATCCCGTATGCCTCCGAACATTGAAAACATTTTGATGGTCGATGTATAAATATTGTCCCCGTATGCCTGTCAAGGTTCCTTGAATTTCATTCATTTTGTCAAGGTTGATTGCCTTTACATTTTCTGGATAGGTGTCAACGGGATAGTGGAATTCAAAAATCGTTTCGTCTTCCGTGAAGTATTGTCCAATGTCTTCGGGTAAATGTTCCAACAGCTCCCATTTTTCTTGAACCAAATCAATGGCATTGGGTTGTAGGTCTCTCAACATGTTTTGCCAATTGGTGACATCGCTGAACATTTCCTTCAGTGCAACTTCAATGACTCCGGCCAAATATCGATTGGGTGTTTCAGCCAAGATGATTGCTTCCCTTGCGCCTTGGTCTATCCATCGCGTAGGGATTTGCGTAGCTCGCGTTACGCCCACTTTTACTTTATCTGTAGCGGCTAGGTACACGACGTGAGGTTGGTTGTGGTTTTTCTCTTCATACGCTAAATCGCGACCCCTGCCTAAATGCGCCTCGCACAATTCAGGATGAATGATGCAGGGACTCGCCTCAGGTGCGTTGGAAAAACAAGGGTAACAAAACCCTTCACCAAAAGATTTTTTGGTGATTTTCGAACAAGCGCGACAGTAAATGTTCCCGGTGAATTTGAGGTGTATTTGCTTCCCAATAAAATCGTTCACCAAGATACCGTCCTTTAAAAAATATTGAATCGGTTCGCTGTGTGTGTTGGGCATTCGGTGTAAGACAATCATTCCGTAGGCAGTAGGTTCATTTTTTGGGCGAAATGGTAGCAATAATCCTTGAGGTCTTCACAAATCAAATGCTCGCCAGTTGCCTTTTCAAAGGTATCCGCCATGGTCAACAAGGTTTGATGAAAAAACTGCTTCATTTCATCAACCGTCATTTCAGGTGTCCATAGGTCGATTCTCAAAGTGTTTTGCTCGTTTTTATCCCAAAGAGAAAGCATAAATGCCTTTGATTCTTGGTTTTTTGCGTTGCTGTCTGCGGCTGTCCAGTGTATTTTTTCAGGTACATTGTTTCCGTCCAAATCAATGCTTAATTCAATGGTAGAATTTCTTGTCATGGGGTTGTGTTTACTTTTTCTTCGGTTTATAAGATTGAAGGATTTTCAAATACGGCGTATTGATCAACTGTTTTAGGGAGACATCGTTGTCTTCCATGTATTGTGAAACGATTTGGTAGCCTAAAAACTGACCCATGCGATCGGGACTTTCAGCAGGCAATCCCATCGAAAAGGGTCCATCTTTCAAAAGGCTTTGTTTTGGGTCTTCTCCGGAGTTGTATAGCAATTGTTCATCTATTAAAAACTGCCACAAAGCACGTTCGTGCGTAATTGCATACTGGTGGTCTTTTTGGGTATACCGAAACAGACTGTGCTCAGGATGGTCCGGTAGACATGCCTTGGTAATAAAAAGCAATTTGCCCCATCTTATCATTTCACTGGCAAAATTCTCATTGGTTTCCGCTATGTAATGCGTAGACAACCAACCCAAGACAACATCGCGCTGTAAATAGTCCGACTCCATTCCTTCCTTAATCCAGCTGTAAAAGGGTTGGTTAGGCAATTCCTTGATGCAAGGGTTTTTTGCGCCAAGATAACGTTCCAATCCAATGGCAACAGAGGTTTCGGTACAAAATACCGATGCCGTAAAACGGGAATTTACATAATGGATTTTAGAGGGAAACTTTCCTTTGGGAAAATGATATTTTAAATGTAAAAAGGCCGTTTTTAGCCCTGCTTCTTTTCTTTTTTCACCTTTGAATTTCGTTGCGATTTCCTTCTCCAGTTTCTGGATATAGGCATTGGAATAATAGGATTGAACTTCTTGTTGAAATTGCACATCCGGTTTCAAACGAATGCCATAACAATATCCGAAAAGGTATCGGGTGATTTCTTGGTCCTGCTGCATTAACACATTCCTTGTTTTAACATAATCACCCGGGCGAGCATGCGACAACAGTGAATCTGTATTGTAAAATGTAAGGCCTAATTGAACATCGGAGACATCGACATCATACGGATTCGAATCACAGGAAGGTAAGAAGACGAGGCATGAAAGAAAAATGAAAGCATATCTCCAAAAATCCATGGATTAGTATTATTTTTATTTCTCAAAATTAATACAATAATACACCTTATGAAAAAAGTATATTCTTTTTGTCTTGCCCTTATCCTTGCCGTAAGCACAACCTTCACCGTTTCAGCACAAGCAACAGAAAAGAGAACGATGCAAGCAGGTATGACCGGGAATTTTGGAATCAATATGGTGAATGTGTTAGACAATCACATGGAAAAAGAAAGCTTTAACCATGATCTTTCCATTGGAATGGCCATCCATACCAGTTTTAAAAGTGCTCCCAATTTGGGATTGGCTACAGGTTTTGAGTTTGATTTTACCAAATTGAATTATGCTTTTTCATCAGATTCTGTATTCTATCGCTACGACGACACGCAAATTTTTAACAAAGGACAAGTAGGAGGAACTGAATTTTTATTGAGAGACCGAAAAATGAGCAATGTTTCTGTTTCCATTCCTTTGATGATGTTGTTTCGCACCGAGGCTGTAGGGGATTGGAAATTCTTCGGGAAGTTCGGACTTCGCAACAGTTTTCTAATATCACAAAAAATTACAGACAATGGTTTTGATGTGACCCAAGTAGGAGCCGTTCAAGTGACTACAGCCAAAGAAAACACCAACATGAAGTCTTTTGGTGAGAACTTTTTTTATAGGGGCTCAGTAGGTTTTTCAGCGGGTGCAGAATGGAATTTTATAGGTTCCACTTCCCTGGTTCCAGAACTTGGATTCTACTATGGTTTAACACCTTTGCATTTTAGGGCAATTGGGGATAACTTCACTTTGTATGAAGCAGATGGGACCTATTTCTACCCACGTGCCAAACAAAATCAATTGATCCTTAAAGTTTCTATTTTATTCTAATTGGAACAAGAAGCAGCGTTTATTGTTGATTGGCTTCATTCCTATTGTGAAAAGGCGAATCAAAAAGGTTTTGTAATTGGGATTTCAGGAGGCGTGGATTCTGCAGTAACGTCGACCCTTTGTGCCATGACCAACAAAAAAACCCTTCTCGTTAGCATGCCCATTCTTCAGCAAAAAGACCAACTTTCCCGGGCCCATGACCATTGTGAAACCCTGAAAGCGCGTTTTTCAAATGTTGAGGTTGTTGAGTGCGATTTGACAGAATCCTTCACATGTTTTAGCTCGAATTTACCCAGCCATGTTGCTTCTAACGAATTGGTAATGGCCAATGCCAGGGCACGTTTACGGATGACAACCCTCTACGCTTTTGCCCAAGCAAACCTATCTTTGGTGGTAGGAACCGGAAACAAAGTGGAAGATTTTGGCGTTGGGTTTTTTACAAAATATGGCGACGGTGGCGTAGATTTAAGTCCCATCGCAGACCTAACAAAAACCCAAGTTTGGAACCTAGCCAAGACCTTAGGTGTATCACAAGAAATCATAGAGGCTAAACCTACCGATGGCCTGTGGGGAGAAGATCGCACGGATGAAGCACAATTGGGGGCAAGCTATCCAGAGTTGGAATGGGCCATGGATTTCGTTGGCGATGAATCCGTTTTAAACCTACGTGAAAAGGAAGTATTGGCTATTTTTCGCAAATTTAATAGTGTAAACAGGCATAAAATGCTCCCGATACCGGTTTGTCTTCTCCCGAAAAAAGGGTGATTTACAAATCTTCTGGTGCCAATCGAAGCACAATGCCATCGATGGAATCATCCAAATGAATTTGACATCCTAACCTGCTGTTTGGTTTTACATAAAATGCTTGGTCAAGCATGTCTAACTCAGCATCGCCCTGAGGGGCTAATTCGGTATCTGATTCAAGGTAGCATTGACAAGTTGCGCACATCGCCATGCCACCACATTCGCCCAATACAGGAAGGTCATAGGCCTTGCACAGTTCCATGATGTTCATGTTCATGTCTGTAGGTCCCGTGAGTTCGTGTGAAACCCCTTCCCTGTCGATGATGGTAACTTTGATTTCGTTCATCCTAGTTGTAAATTCTTAAAAGATTAGTACCGTTGAATTGGGTTGCGTATTGCCTCAATCCAAATTCTGAATTGCTAATGGGAGCGCCATCGTACAATGAAAAGGACGCGTTGTTACATGAATCCTTCAATTGTAAAAAATTCGCGTTGTCTGGGTAGAGTGGGAGTGGGCAGGTCCCATTGGGATCCGCAGGGGAATGCCGATCGAAGGCGACAAATTCGCCCAATGATTTTCTATAAACGATGATGCCTCGGGATCCTCCATTCACGTAAGCATAGCTACCCACCCCTTGAAGAGCAATGTAACTTGGCAAATTGATGTCGATGGTAATGTCTAAAGGGATGTTCGGTACGGGGTTTTGATTGTTTTTACGACATCCGAAAAGGAGGACAGTGGTAACCATTAAAAAAAGCAAGCGTTGAAACATATTGCAAATGTAGAAAATATGCCCATACCTAAGCACAGCATTCTGATCTTCTACCTACTGCTTTCCATCTTGTACATGGGATGCAATACCGCAAAATCACAACAAAAAAAGGAAAACAACATGCGAAGTACCGCATGGAAAAAATACGACAAAGAACAAAAAAAGAAACGAAAAGGCGTAGAGAGGGCTTATAAAATGCATCTCAAGCACCAAAGCAAACCGATGCGCAAGAAAATGAAAAAGGACGTTCGCAGAATGCGTAAAGCGAAGCGACGTAAAGCCAGAAGATACGGGTAATCTCATGGTTGATTGCTTAGGGATTAGGTTTGTTCTAAATTTTCTTGGCTTTTTCAACCAACTAAATTGGCCATTCCTTGTTTAAGTCTCATGAAACGCCTCTTTTTTACATTCTTCCTTGCCTCGTTCCTTGCACAAGCACAGGACCTAAATGCCTTTAATCAAGCTCGTCTAAAACGGGATCAAGGATTAATGCTAAGCTTGGGTACATGGGCAGGTGCAAATATTACCGCAGGAACCATAGGCTGGACCACAGCTCAACAACCCGAGCTTAAAGCCTTTCATCAAATGAATGTCATGTGGAATGCGGTGAATTTAGGGCTAGCAATCCCAGGTTATTTGCGCGCCCACAATACAAAGCGGGTGCTAAGCTTGTCTCAAACCCTTACCGTACAAAAGAAAACAGAGCGGATCTTCTTATTTAATTCTGGTTTGGATATTGCCTATATTTCCGTTGGGTTTTTATTGCGCAACATGGCGCTTAACAATCAAACCAAGGCCTACCAATTAAACGGTTTTGGTAACGGATTAATCCTTCAAGGGTCCTTTCTTTTTGCCTTTGATTTAACCGCATATGCCGTTCACCATCACCATGGAAAGAAGGTACTTAGGTTTATTGAAAAGAAGGATTAGGGTGTTCATTCGGCAATAAAGCTGAAATTTTTCTCAGTTAAATAACTTCTTGTTTCCCCCTTCGAAGGGGGAGGTTAATCCTAAGGTAATTTTATCAATCTTTTTCGCTAGATAACTTCTTGTTTCCCCCTTGGAAGGGGGACAAAGGGGGATGAAATGTATGATTCCTCTGCAATCAGGGTTGTTTTTGGATTTTTTGTCGAAAAAATTAGTCGAAAGCGTATGATGAATATTTATAAATCGGTCATCCCCCTCTTTCCCCCTTGGAAGGGGGAGGTTGATCCTAAGGTAATTTTATCAATCTTTTTCGCTAAATAATTCCCTTGTTTCCCCCTTGGAAGGGGGACAAAGGGGGATGAAATGTTTGATTCCTCTGCAATCAGGGTTGTTTTTGGACTTTTTGTCGAAAAAATTAGTCGAAAGCGTATGATGAATATTTGTAAATCGGTCATCCCCCTCTTTCCCCCTTGGAAGGGGGAGGTTGATCCTAAGGTAATTTTATCAATCTTTTTCGCTAGATAACTTCTTGTTCCCCCCTCGGAAGGGAAATGGATGATTTTCTCCCTATTCGGCCAGTGCTTCCCAAGCTTCCATTAGACCATCGAGGGTCGCTTTGAGCGTGTTATATTCATTCAACAACACGTGATAGTTTGGGTCGTTGTAGTTTATGTCCGCTAATTGGCTTTCAATGGTAGCAATCTGGGTCTCCGTATCTTCAATCTGCTTTTCGGTCTTTTGAAGTTTTTTGCTGTTTTCACGGTTCTCTGGTTTCTTGATTTCAACCGGTTCTGGTTTGACTTTAACTTCAACCTTTTTCTCAGGTTTTTGAGAACTTGAAGATTGGGTTTTGTATTTTAGGTACTCATCCAATTCGAAGTGGTGAATCTTTAGGTTACGGTTTTCGATGTCCCATATCCGGTTCGTTAATCCCGATAAGAATTCCCGGTCATGCGATACAATCAAAAAGGCACCTTCGTAATGAATCAATGCATTTTTCAATAATTCTTTGGATGGAATGTCTAAGTGATTCGTCGGCTCATCCAGAATTAAAAAGTTGGAGGGACTTAACAACATCTGACACAGGGCCAAGCGTGTTCGTTCACCCCCAGAAAGTACGCCCACTTTTTTGTGAATGTCATCCCCTGTAAACAAAAAGGAACCCAATAGACTGCGGATGCTTTTGCGTATTTCTCCGATTGCTACGTTGTCAACTGTATCGAAAATACTTAAATTTCTATCTAACTTTTCTGCTTGGTCTTGCGCAAAATAACCAATCGAAACATTGTGCCCATACTCAACTGATCCTGTAAATTCAATCTGCTTTAAAATGACTTTGAGCAGCGTGGATTTTCCGACACCATTGGGACCTAACAATGCAATTTTCTCACCTTTTCCTACGGAAATAGAAATGTCTTCAAACAATTTCTTGTCATAGGATTTGGTGACATTCTCTAAATTCAATACCCACTTACCCGGTTGAACACTTAAGGGGAAACGCACGCGCATCCCACTGTAGTCGTCACGTTCAATCTCAATGCGTTCAGTTTTGTCAAGTTTTTTGATCAACGATTGTGCGAATGCCGCCTTGGATTGCTTGGCTCTGAATTTTTCGATTAAGATTTCAGCCTGCTTGATGTCTTTGTCTTGTTGTTTTTTTGCTTGTTCCAACCGCTCCATTTCTTCAACGCGACGAAGTTTGTACTTACTGAATCCAAAAGGGTAATCCATGATTCTTCCCATGGAAATATCCAAAGTCCTTTTGGTAATGTTGTCGAGGAACAATCGGTCATGCGAAATAAGGACCACGGCTCCTGCAAATTTTTGAAGGTAGGTTTCCAACCACGCAATCGAAATGATGTCCAGGTGATTGGTAGGCTCATCCAAAAGCAATATGTCCGGTTCGTTCACGAGGATTTTAGCCAATTCGGCGCGCATTTTCCATCCCCCAGAAAAAGTTGAAAGGGGTCTAAGGATTTCCTCTTTTGAAAAACCCAATCCTTCCAGCGTGGAAATGATTTTCTCTTCCCAGTTGTAGCCATCGTGAACTTGAAATGCTTCATTGCAATCCGACAACTCGTCAAGTAAGTCTAGGTAGCTTTGCGTTTCATAATCTGTTCGCGTGATCAACAACTCATTGATTTCCTCCAAACGTGTTTTTAGCTTGAATAAAATCTCATTGGAAGTATCCAAATATTCAAAAACAGTATAGGTTGTCTCGATTTTAATGTCCTGTGTTAAGAATCCTATCCTAACACCCTTGGGAACGTGAATTTGACCTTCTGACGGGCTGATTTGATGGGTAAGCAATCGCATGAGGGTAGACTTTCCTGCACCGTTTTTGCCAACCAACCCGACTTTGTCGCCTTTGTTGATTTGAAGACTTACCTCTGAAAAAAGATAGCCTTGGGGCAAAAAATAACCAACTTTTTCCAGCGAAATCATGCGCAAAATTAAGGTTTTTAAAGCAGTAACCAATAAGAAAATTTAGGACATCAATTCATAAAAATTCACAAAAGCAAACCTTTAATAGAATGATATGTTTACATTTAGAAACTAATTTTAGATTTAATGGGAAGACCACCAACAAAACCAGCTCGATTGAGAAATGGTTTTTATATAGAAATAAAGACACCAGGAACTGCATCCATACTGATTCGAAGAGATACAAGAGAGCAAATGATTATCGCTGCTGAGGATTACACAAGGACAAAAACCGTAATCATTCGCGGTGAGATGTTTAATGACAAATGGATTTCTGAAAAAAAATAAACCCACAGTGAATTCGAAACCCTCCTTTCGTTTTGTTCCTTGGTTGATTTTTTTCTTTTCAGCACTCATCTCAATACCTGTTTTCATTCTTCTTGACCTCGTTGTTATCGCCAAATGCGTTGGAATTTTAACCACCGTAATTTTAGCCGTAATGATTAGGTTTTGGTTGCATTTGCTGCGCCATAGAAACAACCCGAAGCAACGCATTGCACTTAACCAAAACGATACATTTGAAATCCTTCGAATGATGCCGTGTTTTGGTGAGTTTTCAGTCTCTGAGAAGAAAAATTTACTCCATCGCGTTGGAATAACCCTTTCAACGATGGAAATTTCCGATCCAGGGTCTTATGCCCAAGGCAAAATTTCCTCCAGAAACCTCGCCATTGCGATTGGAATCACCATGTGTTTCGAAACCACATTGAAAGATGTGAATTCATCCCAAACATACCATTTTGTACTTTCCGATAAACCGGGAGTGCTTCCTACGGAAAATGGTGTTTTGGTGAACCTTGAAGAAACGTTAACGAAGTTAAAAGGTGTTACTAAAGTCGAAGTGCTTCAGTTTGTAAATGCCTAAGTCTTGGCTTTCCAATTCATCAGTTTACTGCTTATTCCCAATGAATTGCTCATGCCTGCCTTCGAATAGATCATAAATCCGTAGTCGATTCTGAACTTTCTGAAATTTAAGCCTAAGCCCATGGAAAATCCAGCAAGCCCTGGTTTTTCTTGCAATTTTAATTCTTGTCTTCTTTGAAAATCAAAGCCCAACCTCATCTGAAATACCCCCTTGGTTATCAATTCAGTTTGAAGGGCAAAATGCCGTGCCAATTGTTCACCGAATCCTACCGTGGGCGCTGCAATGGTATCTCCCGTTAAAGGATCCAAGGTGGGTAAAATGCGCGGGTCGTAGTACCCAATTTTCCATTGGTTTAAGTGTTGTGCGATAAGCGTGAAGCGAAAGGGTGCATGTTTGAGCTTAATGCTTGCACTCCCTTGAATTTCCAGTGGCAAAGGATTCCAAAGGTTTCCACTCGTGTAACCTTTTAATTGAACCCCTATGTTTTTTGCAAACAAGGTCGCCTGAAACAGTTCGTTTGGATGGTGGTACTGAATGCCGAAATTACCGCAAACGCCATAGGCGGAATACGATTCTAAATAGGACCCAATGATGCTAGCGCCCGCACCCAGTTGAAAAGAGGGATTTAATTTGAGGGCAAAGGAAGCCCCCGCTTGAAAATCAAAGGCAGTAAACGTTTGTGTGAGATTTCCCACCGCATCGTAACCTTGAAATTTTCCGTAGGAAACATAGCGAATGTATGGAAGTAGGATGCCTTTTCCTAAAGGCAAAGCCGTCGCCAAGTTTCCGTAGGTAATTCCCGCTGGAAGCAAAGATTGCTGAAGGGAAAAATGCCCAACCATTTGTTCATTTGCCAAAGAAGGGTTCGCAATGGCAAAGTCTAAGGTTTGGTCTGCTGTGGCGGATGAATGCCCGCCAAGTGCTGCAGAACGAGCCCCTGTAGGTAAATTCAGGAAAGAAAATACGTGATTCCCACCTTGTTGTGCATGGAGCTGACTCAAAAATACGAGACACAAGAATAGGATTGCGGTTTTTTTCATTCGGCGTGGGTCAACGGCAAAATAACAGTAAAATTGTATAATTTCCACAATTGGATGGCTAATTTTGCTTACATTTCAATTAAACAAATAAAAAATGAATGTTCTCTTTGTAGGCCAGCATGCTAAAATCTTGAACGAGGAAAATGGAATTGCCCACAGACATTCCTTAACCTTTGAAAATGCCTCCATACACGACAATTCGATGGCTGTTTTGCGTTTAGATGCTCTTCAAAAAATCTTTTTGGATGCCTATGAAATTCCAACCTTGAAATTGGCCATTCAATCCATGTTACATGAAGCCTTGCCCAACGAAGGTTGTATTGTTTTTGGCGATCCTTCAGAATTGTGTGTGAACGCAACACTTCGCGCACTGATGGATGCTTCGGCTTTAATCGGATGTGTTTTTATCTATCCCGTTGGAATGTCCGCTTTGGACATGCGAAAGGAACTTTCATCGCTCATTTTGGAATTGAAGAGAAAGGAAATTCCGACGTATCTCGCCAGAAATCCGGTGGCATTTTTTGAAACATTTGAACCCAATCTTGAAGCGCTTGTATACGGCCTTGAAAACCGCGAAATCCCAAATGTAGATGTTGAATACCTGTGTGGGAAGGGTGCGCACAAAATCCATTCAAGATGAACGAAAAGCGAATCATAGATGTCCTTTTTACCGAAATACTGAACCGATACCAAGGATTTTTTATCCAACAAATTCGATTGAAATTTGAAGGCGATGAGGTGAACGATGTGTACCAAGAATTTTGCATTCACCTTTACAGCATCCTAAAAACCAAATATTCGGAGGAAATAGATTTATTCAGTACAAAGGCTTGGTTGAAAACAGTGGTTTCTAACTTCTGCATATCAATGTTGCGAAAAAAGAACAGAAAAAGAGCCATTCATTTCGTTTCTGAGGAGAAAACCACCTTCGTTCGAAGCATTTTTTCCGATGATTCCTACGCAACAGACCGACAAATGGGGGAGCCTAATTATTTCGATGCCATGTCAGACCTGCTGGGTCATTTAAGCAAACGCGACGCTTTGATTTTGAAAATGAAGTATTATTATGGACGTTCCTCTGCGAGCATTTCCAGGTTGCTGAA
>Ga0209087_1000342_pt1 | contig 31130 bp, 29 predicted proteins | sample S_130805_EF_Meta_FD_187321 | JGI IMG/M metagenome (GOLD analysis project Ga0209087, IMG submission 187321) | Freshwater microbial communities from Lake Simoncouche, Canada to study carbon cycling - S_130805_EF_MetaG (SPAdes) (version 2) | ecosystem: Environmental > Aquatic > Freshwater > Lake ... | reverse complement strand
CTCCACCACTTAATGCGGGTGCCGGTAACTTTTGCTGAAACTTTACCGATGGTGCGTAAGCCCGATTGCGGTGTGAAGTCAGCCTTTGGACCTTCACCATCGAATATTCCAGCTTCACCGCGACGAAATGACATCCAATAAATTTTGCCGTTGCGATCTACTTCAGCATCAAGGCGTTCGGCTAGTGCATTTACTACAGATGCGCCAACACCGTGGAGACCACCAGATGCTGCGTAGGATCCCCCACCGAATTTTCCGCCTGCGTGTAACTTAGTGAGAACAACTTCAACACCTGTAAGGCCAGTCTTAGGTTCTTTATCTACTGGAATTCCGCGACCATCATCGTGGACTTCAACTGATCCATCTGCTTCAAGATTGATGTCGATCTTCTTGCAGTGACCAGCAAGTGCTTCATCGACTGCGTTATCAATAATTTCCCAGAGACAGTGCATGAGGCCGCGTGAATCGGTCGAGCCGATATACATACCTGGTCGCTTACGAACGGCATCAAGACCCTCGAGAACCGCTAAATCTTTTGCGGTATAGCTATCTACTTCGGCGCCCGGGGCGGTGAGATCGAGCTGTGCGCCCGCATCACCGGAATCTTTTTTGGCAGCCATGGGTGCAAAGATTAGCCAGCGAACTCTTTGCAGGTGCGTAAGCGCGCCGAGGGGTATCTCAATTAGTGGGAAAAGGTTCCATTTCCTGTGAGATATCTATCTAAATGGCGAAAATTTTTTGGAAATCAGCAGGCGGGGAATATTTATAGATGGCATGATGTTCCATACGAAGTACCCCATTCGAGTACAGATCATCACCTCGGTGATCTTTAGGCAATGATCGGAGAGCGCGATGAACGAGCAAGTAATCCTCGAATCCACACCTCTAAATGCCCTTGATAGGTGCGATCGATGTGGAGCCCAAGCATATGTCCGCGCCATCTTGCTTAACGGCGGCGAGCTCATGTTCTGTGCTCACCACGGCAAGGAATATGCCGAAAAACTTAAAGTTGTAGCAGCAAAGATTCAAGATGAATCAGAGAAGCTGGTTGAAAGTAAGTAATTAAAAGTAAAGAAAAGCCCCGGTGCGAATAATCGCGCCGGGGCTTTTCTTTTTTAATCTTTTTTAATCTTTTTTAATCTAGATAATCTCGCAGTGATTGCGAACGTGATGGGTGGCGCAGCTTCGACATCGTCTTAGATTCGATCTGACGAATACGCTCACGAGTAACTCCATGAACCTTTCCGATCTCATCAAGAGTCTTTGGCTGTCCATCTGTAAGGCCATAACGAGCCTTAATTACGTCTGCTTCGCGTTGAGTAAGTCCACCAAGAACTTGCATCAACTGCTCCTGCAAAATCGTGAAGGTAACAGATTCTTCAGGCTTAACCGCCTCAGAGTCTTCGATGAGATCTCCGAACTCTGAATCTCCTTCTTCACCCAAAGGTGTGTGAAGTGAGATTGGCTCGCGACCATACTTTTGAACCTCAACAACCTTTTCAGGTGTCATATCAAGTTCTTTTGCTAACTCTTCTGGAGTCGGTTCGCGTCCAAGATCTTGAAGCATCTGGCGTTGTACACGTGCCAACTTGTTGATGACTTCAACCATGTGAACTGGAATACGGATCGTGCGCGCCTGATCTGCCATCGCGCGAGTAATCGCCTGGCGAATCCACCATGTTGCATAGGTCGAGAACTTAAAGCCCTTGGTGTAGTCGAACTTCTCAACTGCACGAATAAGTCCGAGGTTTCCTTCTTGGATCAGATCCAGGAAGAGCATTCCACGACCGGTGTAGCGCTTTGCAAGAGAGACCACCAGACGAAGGTTCGCTTCAAGGAGGTGATTCTTTGCGCGCTTTCCATCTTCAACAATCCACTCGAGCTCGCGCTTGAGTTTCTTATCTAGCTTCTTTTCGTGAGTGAGCTTCTCTTCTGCAAAGAGACCAGCTTCCATACGTGTCGCAAGTTCTACTTCGAGTTCGGCGTTAAGGAGTGCAACGCGACCGATCTGCTTGAGGTAATCCTTTACTGGATCAGCGGTAGCACCTGCTGTCATCACCATCTGCTCAGGTGGAAGATGCTTAATTTCTCTCTGGATGCGACGTGCTTCAGCGTTAAAGATGTCATACAGCTCTTCGACATTCTTGAGATAGCCCTGTGTAATTGCTTCTGCAATGACACGAGCACCCTTTTCGGTGAAGTTATTCATCGATAGTTGCTGTTGGACCTGACGGAATGTCAGCGCCTTCGCATCTTCAGGATCTACATGGCCCTTGCCAATGTAAGGGTGGTTAGCTCTCTTTGCGCTTACGGCATCAAGAACAATATTGACGTTAGCAAGATCCTTCTTATGCTTTGCGCGCTCAGTTTTTTCGCTCTCATCTTCTTCTGCATCAGAATCTTGCAGGATAAATGAGCCATCTTCGGATTTAGAATCCTCTGCCAAATTAACTGTGCGAGTTTCGGAAGCCTTTGCACCCTCTTCAGCTTCTACGATCTCAAGAACATCTGCAACGAGAGTCTCAACATCTTCGAGTTCAACTTCTTCAAGTTCAACTTCTTCACCATCAATATTGGTGACAACCTTCTTGCCGGCAGCAACAGGAACTTCCTTAGGCTTAATCAGATCCCATTCAGCCTTCTTCAAGATACGACTTGGACTTCCTAGCCCCTTCTTGCGAAGTACTTCGGTGAGCTCTGGTACTGATATCGCAAGAATGCGTGCCTCATCTACTAAATCTTTATCTGCCTTCTTCGGAATGCGACCAAGGGATGTGACTCCACGGGATTCAAGTTCAGTGAGGATTTCCTTCTGACGAGATACAGCAGCCTTCGCATCAGAGAGGAGTTGGACATCTTTGGCATCAAGGACTTTCTTCAGCTCAATTTTGGCAGGGGCCTTTTTCGCTGGTGCCTTTTTCGCTACAGCTTTCTTAGCAACGGCTTTTTTCGCAGGAGCCTTCTTCGCTACAGCTTTCTTAGCGGGGGCTTTCTTAGCTGGAGCCTTTTTGGCAGGTGCTTTTTTCGCAACTACTTTCTTCGCCTTGTTTTTGAGCGCACTAAATACAGCCACAATTGTCCTTTGGTTTTTGATTCGATCTTTAAGAAATTATTTTCTTAAAGCCGATCGAAGTGATGTCTATATTATACCGTGAATTGCCGCCGACATTGCCTCAGATTCGACCAAAAAGCCGTCGTGGCCAAAATCTGAAGAGATTGTTACCAACTTTTTCGCCTTCGGAACCAGATCGGCGATCTCAACCTGAAGTCGAGGTGGGAATAGTCGGTCAGTATCGATGGAAATCACGAGTATCGGAATAGTAATTGCGCGTAAAGCCTCAACCACTCCTCCACGGTTGAAGCCGATGTCGTGAGAATTCATCGCCTCGGTCAGTGCGATGTAGGTATTGGCATCAAAGCGCTTAGCGAGCTTGTCTGCCTGATGATCGAGGTAGGACTCAACGGCGAAGCGACCGGTCTCATCACCCTGTAGCTCGCGACCAAAGCGCACATCCATCTCGGACTCGGTTCGGTACGTCAGATGGGCAATTCTGCGGGCAATTCCCATACCTGCAATCGGTCCGCGATCCTGTTCGTAGTAATCGCCGTTATTAAAGTGCGGATCGCCCTTAATAGCGCGAATTTGAATGGATGCGGTTCCGATTTGATCACCGGTTGCTACAGCCGATGATCCAATGGTGCAGATGGATTCCACACGATCAGGATGAGTGACCGCCCATTCAAGTGAACGCATTCCGCCCAGTGATGGGCCAACAGCTAACTTATATTTCTTAATCCCGATCGCATCAGAGAATGCAATCTCAGCTGCCACCATGTCGCGGATTGTGACGGCCGGAAAGCGAGATCCATATCGTTTTCCATCTGGAGCGATACTCGATGGTCCCGTACTTCCTTGGCAGCCACCGATCACATTAGGGCAGACGATGAAATATTTATCTGTATCAAAGGCAAGTCCTGGTCCAACCATATTGGGCCACCAACCCGGAACATCTGACCACCCAGTCATTGCATGCTGGATCAGAATTGCATTATCTCCCGCTGCGTTAAGAGTTCCCCAGGTTTGATAAGCGATGGTGACATCAGAGAGCGTCTGACCATTTTCTAAAAGAAGAAAACCGATCTTGATAAATTTGCGATCACCTGGATCGTAACTCTCAAGCCATGCACCAGTGACATCACCGGTGAGAACTTGCTTGATCGGTAGAGCACTCATGAGAATTCCTTCACGCACTTGCACAGATCAGACTGTGCCTGGTCGTCACCCGGGAGCACCCCACCGCGGTGGAGGGTTGCCGTCTAGTAAGCCGGGGCTTTGGTTTCCGCTTGCGGCAACCGAACTAGAACTCGTGACCTAGGCATATCTTAACCCACCGCGGTGGTGGTGCAACTAGCCAAAGATTGCTGCACACACTTTGGGGTGAAGCTCACTACGCATCTGAGCGAATGATTGTGGCGGCCATCCAGCGCTAAATACGCGTTGCAGCAGAAGCGCCAATGAATAGGTTGGGGCATCGGTAAATGCTCGATCGAGGGCTGCACGAGCGAGTGCACCGTCGCCATATTCGTAGGCAATAGCTGCAGTAAGACAAGCCACCGGGGCGACAAAGCCTGGCGGTGCAGAGCGCAGCAAATGCATCCACATTCTTCGATACCCATCTGCGCTATCGAGATCATGGCTGCCTAATGCAAAGTCACGAACCTGAATCTCACTGAGGCGACCCAGCACATGTGCAATCAGATCCTGATCGGTAGAGATGCCGTGTGCGATGAAATCATTTGCAAGATCAATGACTGCAGTTGCTCCATCTCGTTGCAGATTATTGAGATCTCTATCTGTGGGATCGACATTTGACTTCTGCACGCGCTCCAACCATTGCTCTTCCTGTGCCAAGAGATTTGATCGCACCGATGCACCTAAATCTGCAAAGGTTGCAAAGGGCATGGGGTGGCCCGCAACAACGCTCTCCATTGCAATTCGAGAGGAATCAAGTGGAGGAACGGGGCGACCTTCTATCGGGCAACATGTAACGTCATGGCAGAGGACTGAACGATACGAGCCATCTGCAATGAGAATCGATTCATAGATCGCAATTCCTGCTCGTGAGAGTGCGGCAGTTGTCTGGGCAAGCACTTGGTCGCCATCGCTTCTGCCGTGTGGTTGATAAGCAACAATGAGTGCACCTTCAGCTTCCTCTGCACTGATATGACTGGCACAGAGATCGAAGGCAACTTCGCTCTGATCTATCGGGTAATCAATGCGCATCGCCATTCCGACGCAATCTTCTTTGATTGATACCAGAACGAGTGAATCAAAAGGGTGGTAGCCAATCAGAAATGGAATCGCGGCAAGAAGGTCATGCGGACTAGTAAGGGTTGTCATAACTTCTCAATTCTTAAAACGGGTCGGGGAATTAACAACTGTGATGGTGACAATCGATGTTGTCTTGACCGTGCCAGTAATCGCGCGGGTCTGTGCGTTATGTGTATACGTGCCATTCCATGTACTGATCAGAGTGATGAGATAAGTACCTGGATTGGAGTATGTGTGCTTGATCTTTCCATCGGGAAATGGCCCACCCACATCTGTTGTCGAAAGGAATGTTCCGTCACCAAATGACCAGGTAAAACTCGGGCGAAGCGCAACATCAACAATCTCGCCAACAATCTTCACCTGTGTCATGAAGGATGTTGGCAAATCTGTCCACATAAATACTGGAACATCAACGAGTGGTTCGTACTCTGGTTGGTAGGCAATTCCTGCAGTAGGTAGCGCTTTGATCAGGCGATCATTAAGGGATGCGGTCTGCGCAACTGGTGGCTGAGGTGTTGGCGTGCTCTTCTTTGGAATAGCTTTTGTAGTTGGTTTAGGTGGTACCACTGTCTTCTTTACCGGCGGCGGAGCAATCTTCTTCGGTGCAACCTTCTTCGGCGTTGCTTTAACCGTAGGTTTTGGTGCGATAGCAGTGGTGCCGCCTTTGCGACCTTCGATAATGATCTTGCCATCTTGAGTGTAAACATCTACACATGCGCTGACCTGGCACTCTTCGGCCAGAGCCGATGGAGTATTCATTGATGCGGTGGTGATGAGAATAGATACGACCATGAGCTGAGTGATTTTCATGTGGGGCAAGGTAGAAGTCGGCGGTGACCATATGAGTGCTAGTTGAGCGCTCTGTGGATGGATGTGGCAATCTAGGTACATGGCAGCCCGCGATGGAGATGGATGGATCCAATGCCAATGCGGAATTAAGCATTGGGGAAAATTTGGCGCTGCCGGGATCTTAATTTTCCGTGAAAGCGCCGAAGGCGGACGTGAAATATTTCTACAACATCGCGCACCGTGGGTTCAGAACGGTGATACGTGGGGAATCCCAGGAGGTGCTAAAGATTCACATGAAAGCATTAATGAGGCAGCTCTGCGCGAAGCAAATGAAGAGACTGGAATCAATCCAGAACATCTAAATCCGTTAGCCCTCTTCAGCGATGATCATGGCGATTGGCGATATGACACTGTCCTTGCTGCAGCCGATGCTCGAATTTCAGCTGACTCCCCCAACGATGAGAGCCAAGAGATGCGCTGGGTTCCAGTAGATGAAGTGACGTTACTTACCTTGCATCCAAGTTTTGCAAAGACGTGGTCTGACTTGAAAGCAATGCTTGAAACTCTCTAATCAATCCTTGGAAAATTCTTGGCTCAACCGTTTTAATGAATCTCGCACCACAGATTGATCTGATGTTCGCCACAGTGGCGGCATTGAATTGAGAAGCACGCTTCCATATCGCTTAGTGACAATGCGCGAATCAAGTATTGCAACAACTCCACGATCGTCAACGCTTCGAATCAAGCGTCCAGTGCCCTGTGCGAGTAAGAGCGCTGCACGTGGCATTGATACCTGCATAAATCCGCTACCGCCGGCAGCATCCGCTTGTGAAGAACGCGCAGCCATCACAGGTTCATCGGGGCGTGGGAATGGAATGCGATCGATAGCTACCAAGATGCAGGAATTACCTGGGACATCTACGCCCTGCCAGAGTGACATGGTGCCTAGCAAGATTGATGTTTCATCCTTAGCAAAACGTTCAACGAGCGGCCCAACAGCATCCCCTCGCTTTTGCGTAATGATTGTGATCGGAAGTTCTTTTAAGACATCGCGAAGATGAGCATCTGCGGCCTCGACTCCGCGCCACGAACTAAAGAGAGCCAATGTGCGTCCACCTGCTGCATCAATAAGTTCACCGAGTTCGGTCAGTACTTCTTTACTTGGACCATCTCGTCCAGGTTCAGGAAGATGCTTAGGAAGATAGAGAACACCCTGTGCTGCAAAATCAAAGGGCGAACCCACATCGAGGGTCTGAAAATTGGAAGGATCAATATCTGATTCCTCGTCATCGCTCTCATCTTCTGAGGTGACACCAGGGGCGAGAAAACCGAGTGAGCGAGCCATCGCATCAAAGCCGCTGCCTACGGTAAGAGTGGCAGATGTTGCGATGACGGGAGTCTTCGTTAACAAATTCTCGCGGAGTACTTCAGAGACTGATAGCGGCGCTAAATAAAGGGAAGAGAAGGTGGGTTCATACCAGAGCACGTGCGAAGATCCCATCTTCAGTAACTTTCCAACAGTTGTCGTGATCTCTGTAACGGCACCTTTTACCCGTGCACGCTCTGCGATTCCATCAGGATCGATAATCTCTTCATCTGCACGTAAGGCATCAGTAATTGCTGCCCCTGCTTCACGCACCTTGCGTACCGGCGCTTCTAAAATACTTGGAATCTCTTCTAGTCGACCGAGCGCTGCAAAATCTCCTTTTACGGTATCGCCATAATCTGCCATGGCATCATGGAAATCATCTGCCGCCTTTGTAAATGCATCGCTGAGTTTGCCCGGCATATGTTTGCGCGCCATTGCAGCAGCACGTTGCACCCGTCCTGATGTGAGCTCTTCTGTTACGGCTTGTGTCGTGCGATCCATGAACTCGTGTGCTTCATCCAAAATCACGGCATCGCGTTCGGGCAAAATGGGGTGTGAATCAACAATTTCAATGGCAAGAAGAGTGTGATTTGTAACGACTACATCTGCAAGTTGTGCTTTAGCTTTTGCGTTGACTGCAAAGCATTGCGAGCCGTACGCGCAGTTATCAGCTCCTACGCACTCACGTCCTGACGTTGAATTTGCAAGCCATACGCGGCGATCTACATCTGGCGCGTCATCACGATCACCGGTAGCCCCTTTTGACTTTGCCCATGCAATCAGTCGCTTCGCATCCTTTTCCAGATACGAAGTCTCTAATACAAGTTCATTATCTGGATCGACTTCTTCGCTATTCATCTTCTGCAGACAGATGTAATTACCTACGCCTTTGTAGATTGCATAGGTGATCTCGCGGCCCAGCTCTTTCTCAAGGGCTGGAACCACTGCAGGCAAATCTCGTTCGACCAATTGACGTTGTAGAGCAAGTGTTGCTGTAGCAACTAAAACTTTGCGACCGTGGACAAGTGCTGGAATTAAGTACGCGAGAGATTTTCCAGTTCCGGTACCGGCTTGAACCATAAGGTGATGTCGATCGGTGAGTGCGCTAGAGACCGCCTCTGCCATCTCTATCTGACCCTTACGCGGTGCTCCCCCAATGGCGGCGACGGCTGCATCAAGTGCTGCTCGTGTTTGTGCTGCCAAATCGCTCATGTTCGCACCTTAGCGAAGGATTGGTGCTGATTGATGTGGAATGTGGGCGATAAATCGTATAGGATTTCGACGAATTCGCGACGAGTGGAGCTATGTAATGAAGAATGTGAAGCGCCAGTTCCCTAAGGTGGGCGAATTAGCTCCCCTGTTGCGCTTTACCCTTCCGCAGTTTCCTACACGTAAGAATCGCCTGGCTAAAGCCCTCACTGTGTGGGATCTGCGCCTGATTGCAAAGCGTCGCACCCCCAAAGGACCATTTGATTACACCGATGGCAGCGCTGAATCTGAAGTGACGTTAGAGAGAGCGCGTCGTTCATATCTCGATCTGGAATTTAGACCAAACATTTTGCATGATGTAAAAAATATAGATACCACCTGTGAAATCATGGGTGAGAAGTTTGCAATGCCTTTTGGAATTTCACCCACTGGATTTACTCGCATGATGCATACCGAGGGCGAAATCGCTGGAGCGCGCGCAGCTGAGAAATTTGGAATCCCTTTCACGCTCTCCACATTGGGAACTACAACAGTTGAAGATGTTGTCAAGGCAGCACCTAATGGTGTTAATTGGTTCCAGTTGTATATGTGGAAAGATCGCGAAGCGAGCATGGCCCTTGTTAAGCGCGCGCAAGATGCTGGTGTTAAGCACCTGATGTTGACAGTTGATGTTCCTGCAGCTGGTGCCCGTCTGCGCGATGCTCGTAACGGTCTCACCGTTCCTCCTCGCCTTACGATCAAGACACTTTTGGATGCAGCTCCTCGCCCAGAGTGGTGGATTAACTTTTTGACAACTCCTGCGATCACATTCGCATCTATGTCTAATTGGGAAGGCACTGTTGCCGAGCTCCTCGACTTTATGTTTGATCCAACAATCACCTTCGAAGATCTCGAGTGGATCCGCGCGCAATGGGATGGCACGTTATCAATTAAGGGAATCCAGACTGTAGAAGATGCCAAGATTGCCGCTAGATATGGTGCTGATGCAATCATTTTGAGTAATCACGGTGGTCGCCAACTCGATCGCGCGCCAGTGCCTCTTCATATGCTCGCAGAGGTGAAGAGGGAACTTAAGAACGACCTTGAGATCCACATCGATACAGGCATCATGCATGGCGCAGATGTTCTAGCGGCGCTGGCACTCGGTGCTGACTTTGCGTATGTCGGTCGCGCCTACCTTTATGGACTTATGGCTGGCGGACAAGAGGGTGTCGAGCGAATGCTGACCATCATGCAATCAGAGATGGTGCGCACCATGAAGTTGCTCGGAGTGAATTCGCTGAAGGAACTTGAACCAAAGCATGTACAGCTACTGCAAACCCACGCTGGCCTAGGCCGCCTACCTGAAGGGAAGTAAGTCAATGCGTATAGCCCGAATCGGAAGTGCTGGTCACGAAAAACCTGCTGTCGTTACTGCAGATGAATACATTCTTGTTGACTCACTCATTAGCGATTGGTCACGTGAGACTTTAGAAGCGGGTGCAATGGCAAAAGTTGCCGCCGCGGATCTCTCTGGACTTCCACGCGTTGCAAAGGGTTCGACCCGTATTGGCTCACCAATCAACCGCCCTACAAAGGTGATCTGCGTAGGTCTTAACTATCTGGCCCATATCAAAGAGTCAAATGCAGAGACCCCTGCAGAGCCTGTTATCTTTATGAAAGCTCCCGATAGTGTTGTGGGTCCAAATGATGACATCGTAATTCCACCAAAGAGTCTTGCGACAGATTATGAAGTGGAACTTGCACTTGTGATTGGAAAGCGCGCGCTTTATTTGAATTCGCCAGCAGATTCCAAGGCACACATTCTTGGGTACACAATTTCGCAAGATGTCTCTGAGCGTCACTGGCAGATTGAACGATCAGGTCAATGGGTCAAGGGAAAGTCATTTCCAACCTTTAATCCCATTGGGCCGGAGATTGTTACTGGTGATGAAATTAACCCGAACAACCTACGCCTCTGGTGCAGTGTTAATGGTGTGATGAAACAAGATTCAAATACAGATGATCTTCTCTTTGGAATCGATCACATCGTCTGGTACATCAGCCAATTTATGGAGCTATTCCCAGGAGATGTCATCAACACCGGCACTCCATTTGGTGTGGGACTTGGATTTAAGCCACCTGTGTATTTGGCCGTTGGAGATGCAGTTAAGACTGGAATCGAAGGTATCGGCGAGATCTCAAATAACTGTGTTGCGTATCGCGCTTAATTCTTAACTCTTAACTCTTCGGTAAATCAAAGATTGCAAGGGTGCTTGTAAATCCACCGTCGATTTGAATATCGGTTCCTGTGACAAAGTTACTTGCATTCGATGCAAAGAATGTTGCGATACCTTCAAAATCAGCTGGACTTCCCCATCTACCCGCAGGTGTACGCGATAAGACGTGCTCAGGTAAGCCAGGAATTGCGCGCGTTACTGAAGTCATCTCAGTAACAATCCAACCCGGCAAAATTGTGTTCACTTGAATGTTTTGCGCACCCCATGCAGCCGCCAAGCTCTTCGCTAATTGGACGACTGCTCCCTTTGTTGCTGAGTAGACAGGTGCGATACCAAGACCTTGCACGCTAGTAAGGGAACCAATCAAGATGATTTTTCCGCCACCGCGAGCTGTCATTGATGGATAGACGCTCTGACAGCAGTGGAATACCGCCTTGAGATTTACATCGATAATCTGATCGACAATATCTTCGGTGTACTCCTCAGGGCGCATACGAATATTGACGCCAGCATTGGCAAAGAGAATATCGATCCCACCGCAGAGTTCTACCGTGCGAGCCATTGCACTCTCCACCGCTGTACGGTCTGTGACATCTACTTCAAGTGTGATGACTGTGGCACCGAGTACTTCTAGCTCAATCTTTGCGGCGGCGTTTTTATCTTTATCTCTGGCCCAAATAACAATTGTTGCACCGGCTCGTGCCAACCCTCTGGCACAACCTAATCCGATTCCGCCATTGCCTCCAGTAATTACTGCAACCTTTCCCTCTAAATGAAAGAGAGGAAGAGGCGTACTAGAGGTCAACTGACTTACCTGAATCCATAGATGCGTAGAGCGCTTCAACCATCTTCAGCGTTCCAACATTTTCAGCAACAGATGAACGCAGTGGTGCGCCGGTAGAAATACTCTCCATCACAGATCCCATGGTGCCGATAAAGGCATCCGGAAACCATCGAGTAGTCACTGGATATGGAAGCCAGCCATCGGTTGGAATAACGGATGAATTAATCTCGATCGTATCTACGCGACCATTGGGATAGTCATAGAGCAATCCCAGAGTTCCGCGAATAGATCCCTTATCTCCGTCGATGCGATATTCGGCGTAGTTATCGCCACCGCGATTGACGTGGTTTGCATGCACAACCGATGTGACACCACTCTTATAAAGCGCGGTAGAGATCGTACGAGTTTCACCCTTTGGGAATTGTCCAGCCGTGCGTCCTGCAGCACAGAAGACAGTTGTGGCATCGCCTAAGAACCAACGAATGAGATCGTGATAGTGAATTGAGTGCAACATAACTTCAAGGCGATCAAGATCTTTCGCCCATGGCCAGAGCTCCCACGGTGTCATCAGATTGACGGTGATTGAAAAATTGCTGACGGTGCCGATCCAACCTAGTTCAACCATCTTATGCGCCGCTGCAACACCTTCTTCAAAGCGAAGTTGTTGGTTTACCGCAGCGATAATCCCGGCATCTTTTGCCTGCTTCACCATCAGCTCACCTGCGGCAACAGTTGTGGCAAATGGTTTCTGCGCAAGAATATGTTTTTTAGCAGCTGCAACCTGGGCAAATATCTCGGGTTGAGCAACTGCAGGAACTGCAATATCAACAATCTCTACCTGAGGATCTGCGAGTAGCTCGGCAAGAGTTGTGTAGACCTTTGGGATGCCATGACGGGCTGCAACATCTTTCGCCTTAGTGTTATCGGTATCAAAAATTGCTACAACTTCGAGTCCTGCCTTTTTGTATGCAGGAAGGTGGGCACCATCAACGATTCCACCTGCGCCACAGATACCAATCTTCTTGCGGTGCTCAGGCTTTACCTCAAGTCGTACAGCATCACTAATTACTTGAAATTGCTCAATCATTGCTACTCCTTACCCTCTGCTGTGAGGTTCTCTGCCTGTGAGGTGCGATAAAGCACGGTCTGCAGATGCTCTGTATAGAGAACGAGTTCTTCGTTATCTGCACGGAAGATTTCATAGCTGACTTTAAAGAGGCCCATGTTCTCGTACTTAGGAGTCTTCTCAAGAAGCGTGCGCATGCCGTAGATAGTGTCACCAATAAAGGTTGGCTTAATAAAACGTAACTTGTCATAGCCATAACTAAATGTGTTGACATTGTTATGGGCAAAGAGTCCAAGGCCATAGCTAAATACCATCGCACCTGGGACTAGACGTTTTTTAAAGAGGCCATGTTCGCGTGCCCAGATGTCATCGCCGACATAAGGATGCATATCTAAGACCAGTGAATTAAAGAGCATCACTTCACCTTCAGAGATTGTGCGACGCAATGATCGGTCGACTTCTCCTACCTGGTAATCCTCATACAGTTTGACATCCTGATTCCATACCGGAATCTCATATCGCTTACCTTGATCTGGATTTGGATTCTTCATGATCTCCCCCGCCTATATCCCGAACTCTTTACGGATCTTCTCGGTATCTTCACCGACGTGTGGTGCACCCTTTGAATGCTTAATTGTCTTGCCATCGATACGAACAGGTGAGCGCGTAGTTGGAATCGAAATCTCTGATCCATCCCGCCCTGTCCGTGTGGTCTTCTGAGTCATATCAATCGCGGCAAAACCTTCGTGAGAAACAAGCTCTGGCAGCGTTAAAACAGGAGCACACCAGATATCTGCTGCATCCAAGATAGCCAACCAGTGCTCGGTGGTATTTGTTTCAAGCTTTGCGCTGAGCTTTTTCATAATATCTTCTTGATGGCTCCACCATGACTTTGGATCCTCGTACTCATCAAGATTTATGCCAAGCAGTGCGCCAAGTGCAGGGATTGGAGTCATTGCAATTGCAAGATAGCCATCACTGGTCTTATAGAGACCGTACGGTGCTGGCAAGAATGCATGTGCAGAATTTCCAGCACCACGATTGACGACAACGCTTGGATCAAAGAGGTTGGCAGAGATTAATTCAAATTGCAGGTCAAGCATTGATTCAAGAAGGCTTGACTCCACCATTCCACCAACGCCTGTGCGTTCGCGACGCAAGAGGAGTGCAATTACTCCTGATGCAAGATGAGTAGATGTGAAGATATCTGCCACGGCTAAACCAACTGGGATCGGAGGATCACCTGCTCGACCGTTAAGCCATGGCAGACCAGAGATTGATTGTGCAAGAAGATCTTGTCCTGGGCGGTCCTTAAATGGACCCTCTGCTCCGTATCCGGTTGCACTGGCGTAAACGATTCCTGGGTTCACTTTCTTCACATCTTCATAGCCAAGGCCGAGGCGTTCAATAACACCTGGGCGAAAATTCTGAATGATGACATCGGCCTTCTTAACTAACTCCCAGACTTCCTTCAAGCTATCTGAATTCTTAAGGTCTGCAGCAAAGCTCTCCTTGTTGCGATTCATAATATGGAAAGAGAGTGTGTCTCCATCTTTTTCAAGTCCAGCAAAAGCGAGTGTGCGACCAATATCTCCAGTGCCTGGACGTTCGATCTTAATGACGCGTGCGCCAAGGTCTGCAAGGCGCATTGCTGAAACAGGGCCTGCTAAAAACTGTGAGAAATCGAGAACAAGAATTCCGTTCAGTGGAAGTTGCGATCGATCTATCGAACTAGTCGACATGGAATACCTCTGGAATTGATGCCCACCATTCGCCATCGGCGCGATCTGCTACTGGGCGCTGCAACGGCATGCAGACATCCCACCACTCTTGAGTCTTTGGATCAGCGGCCATTATTGCCATATCAGCATCAAAATCATCGCCTACATACTCAAAGTACGAGAAGAGAAGTTCGCCATAACGGTAGATGGAATAGTTTTGGATATTTACCTCAGCAATCTTTGCCAGTACTTCAGGCCAGACATCTGCGTGTAGGCGCTCGTACTCTTCACGGTTCTCATATGGCATTCCAATAACTGATGAATATCGTTGCATGGTGATTCCTTTCGTTTGATGAATTCTTTAGAGGTTGTAGAAAGCCTTAGCTGTCTTGTGTGTAATCCAGTCCTGATCTTCTTGGCTATAGCCGCTGATTACTTCAACTTGGGCTTTCCAAATTTCAACATAGGTGTTTCCAAGCACGATGACAGGCCAATCTCCACCCATCATCACGCGATTAGCACCATAGGTCTTCACCATGAAGTCAACGTACGGCTGCCAGTCGGCAACGCTCCAATTCGCTAAGTCAGAGGCGGTATTGAGTCCCGAGAGCTTTGCGTAGACATTGGGAAAGGCCGCAATCTCTGCCATCGATGATGCCCATGGCTCCATCTCCTTTGCAGCAATTGGTGGCTTGGCAAAGTGATCGACAACAATCTTTAACTTTGGAAACTTCTTAGCCAAGGTAACGATGTTCTTTGTATGTTCTGGTTTAACCGAAACATAATCAAGGCTCAGACCCATCTTTTCAACGTATGCCAGTGTTTCAAGGACAGCTGGGCGAGTAATCCACGCATCATCTGATTCATACTTGGGATTGGAGTAATCATGACTGAGGTTGCGTACTCCCTTGAAATATTTATTCTTAGCAAGAGTTTCAAGCGCAGTTCGTGATTCATTGGGACGCTCGAAGGGAACCCAACCGACAACTCCCTGAACAAAATCTGAATGTCCTGCAACATCGAGCATGTAGAAAGTGTCATCGTAGGTATCGGCAGCCTGCACTAAGACAGAGCCGGTAACACCTGATGCTGGAATCTCAGGGGCAAGTCTTTCGGGTGTGAAGTCGTCATACAGTGGGCCGTAGGCGGGCTCAATCCAGCTATATGCGCGCTCACTCATCACCCAGAGGTGCTGATGTGTATCGATTAGTTCTCTAGCCATGGTTATCTCCTTTTCCTAAAGAACGCCGTAGGCGTTCCATACCTCTCGTACGCTCTTGCCTGTTAACAAATCCTTTAAGACAGTCTTCTCTGTTGCAGCGCGTGCATTAGCAAGTTCACTCACCTTTGCTAAATGTTCTGTTGGAACAACTACGATTCCATCGCTATCTGCGATTACGCCATCACCAGGATGAACTTCAACACCACCGCAGATAATGGGTACGCGAATTGCCTCTATTCGCATGCGGCCCTTGTAATCATAGGTACGTGATCCGTGACCGAATGCTGGGAAATCTAAGGCGACTACTTGCTCGGTATCTCGCAATGGGCCATCTGCCACAACACCTGTTGCACCTCGTCCTTTAGCTGCAGCAGAGAAGAGCTCTCCCCAGAATGCTGAGAGACACTCACCACCAGTACCGATGACTGCGATTTCACCGACTTGTAAAGTGTCGAGAAAATCGATGCCAGCGCCATAAGGATCCTTCTGATCGTATTGACTATCCGCAACAAACTTCACGGTCGCAGCAAGCCCGACTGCGCGCATATGTGGACGCAACGCACTCACGCTTACACTCATTGCATTATTCCGAACGCCAAGTACATCTAGGGAATCTGAAACCATCGCGCTTCGGACGCGCGTGTCGAGATCCCAGGTCATTTCTTCTTCTCCACCATATAGACATGGATGAAGGCAAGAACTGTCTCTCCACGTTGATTTGTTACAGTCACTTGCTCATCTACCAAGCCGAAGTCTTCGGTGCGCTTGGCATATTCTCGTTTTGTAATGATCTCTCCCTTGGACGTTATTGTGTCGCCAATGAAGACTGGTGAAATGAAGCGCACCTTGTCATAGCCATAACTGAAGGCAACTTCGTTCATCTCGCGCGCTAACTGTCCTGCTGCGACGCTTAAAATGAGCGTGCCATAAGCAACACGTTGCCCAAAGACACTGTTCTTGGACCATTCAGCATCCATGTGATGAGGGTAGAAATCACCTGTCTGGCCAGCGTGCATGACAATATCTGTCTCAGTAATTGTGCGACCCATACTATCTTGAACAGTGCCTACTTCGTATTCCTCAAAATAGAGTTTCATTCTTCTCTTATTCCTTCACATGCTTCTGGTACATAGATGCGATCTCTTCGACATCCTTCTTTGTAACTTTCTTTTCGACTAAACACTTATGTATAACGAGTGAGCTCTGGAACTGAACATCTGGCCAACCAAGGACACGAGGGCGAACCCAGACATTTTCAAGTGTCCGCAGAGTATTCCTGAAGAAATTCTGGCTGACTCCATTAAGTACATGATCTTTCCATGCAATGAGGTTTCCTGGCTGTCCCCCGCCAAGGCCATACGTCGTTGCCTGAATCTCTGGCATTGAAAGTAAGAGCGCAGCTTCTGCAGCAGCCTTCGGATTTGTGCTTCGAGTCGACACTGCAATTCCTGCCCCACCAAGTTGAGATCCGGTGGCACGTCCATCAAATGATGGCAGATCGTCATAGACCAAAACGTTCTTTCTGAAACCATCACGTGAGTAATTGCTATATCCATACATACAGATTCCGTAGGCATAGTCATCAGTTCCGCTCAGGATTTCAGCGATTTCTATCGGATTACTTGCTGCACAAAAATCTGGAACAAGGCTTGATAGCTCCACCATAAATTCAAGAACTTCTAAAGCCATCTCTTGATCGATATATGTGGCGCTACCTTGAAGTGGTCGACCTTTCTGTGCCATCAGCGTTGCAAAGGTACTAAATGCATCCACTGGTTTATGTGCCCAGAGCAGCTCTTTCTTTCTTGCAAGTTCAAAGACCTCATGCCAAAAGACTGGCGAACGATCGGCCTTGTCTGGACGAAAGGCACTTACCTGTGCTGCAGTATCGATGGCTAACGCCCAATGCTTTCCCTTGTAGAGATATGAATCGTGTGATGCACCAACACTTGTAGCCGCTAAGAGATCTAGTTGTGATGGTGTTGTTAAATCTTCAAATGCGATGACCGCATCGGCATGCACAGCATCCGGTACGTGAGGATGATCAATAACCATGAGGTCATAATCGCTATAGAACTCAGAGATATGTTGATCTCCAAAGGCTAAAAGCGAGCGAGCATCCCACTTAATAGAGATGCCACACTTTTGAATGAGGAGATCATTAGATTGAACGAGGCAATCCAGGCCACGTTCGTGATCCCACGTCATCCCTTTGAGTTCGATAAGAGACATTACTTGCCCACTACGCGCAGAATGTTCTCTGCAAACCAGTCTCGAATGTTGATTCCTTCTTCAATATACTTTCCAAGATTGAAGAATCCATGGATCATGCCAGGACAATCTTTGTAGACCACATCATTTCCAGCAGCTTTTAGCTTTTCGTAATATGCAATGCCATCTGATTGCAGAACGTCGTACTCTGCAGTGATCATAATTGTAGGTGGAAGCCCCTCGTATGACTTTGCTGCATGCGGCACCGCATAAGGATTACTGCGATCGGATGCACCATTAAGATACATTTCCCAGAGCCACTTCATTCCACGCTGGGTCAAGCCATATCCATCAGCGTTAGGAACATCTGGTGAATCGACAAACTCCGGTCCGTTACATGGATAAACCAACCACTGATAAGCCAGCTTTATCTTTCCTTGATCACGCGCAGCCAGTGCAACAGCAGATGCAAGATTTCCACCCGCGCTATCTCCACCCACACCTACGCGATTGATATCAATACCTAAGCGGTCGGCATTTGCAATCGTCCATTCAAGACCTTCGTAGCAATCATTAAATGGAATAGGAAATTTATGTTCAGGTGCCTTCTGATAATTAACAGACACGATAATTGAATTCGTCTTCTTCGCCATCGATGCCATCTGTGCGTGATATCTGCCGATGTAATTAACTACCCAGCCGCCGCCATGAAAGTAAACAAGACCGGCGCGCTTAGCATCCGTTGTTGTAGGTGGTGTGTAGATAGCTACTGCAATATCTGCAGTTGAGCTGGTGAAGAATTCAAAAGTGATCCGAACACTGGGATCTAACGGCCCACTGATGTCAGGCTGTGCATGCGAATTACTTCGAGCAACAGTTGCCCCTTGCACGCTGATATCGGGAAGGTTTGCTGCTTTTGCCAAATCTAGAAATGCTGAAGCGTGCGGATGAAGGGCCATGAAAATACTATAGGATGTTCAGAGAACAGATACAAGGTCATCCCAGACCTTATTTTCAATGGTTTTATCGAACTCTCTGATATTTGTCTCAACTTCTGCCGCACTTCGACAACCTACAAGAACAGATTTCACTGCAGGATGGCGAAGAGGAAATTGTAAGGCAGCACTTGTGAGTGAAACCTTATGTCCCTCAAGCACTTCACGAATTCTTACAGCTTTTGCAAGGAGTTCATCACTTGCGGGGGCATAATCATACGTCGCACCTTTTACAGGATTGGCAAGAATTCCTGAGTTAAATACACCTGCTGCGAGGATATCTACATTGCGCTCAAGTGCTGCAGGGAATAATTCCGCCAATGCTTTTTGATCAAGAAGTGAATATCTACCTGCAATGAGAACCATGTCGATATCAGTCTCTTTAATGACACGTGTTGGTGTTTCGCATTGATTCATTCCGACACCGATCGCCTTAATAATTCCTTCAGATCGCATGCGATCGAGCTCTGGATACGCCTCCAGTATCGCCTCATCTGCATTGGCATCTGGATCGTGGATAAAGAGAATCTCTACGCTATCTAGCCCGAGTCGTTCCAGTGAACCTTCTAGGGACTGGCGAACACCGCGTGCACTGAAATCAAACTGTATCTTCACTGTGTTATCTGCATCCATGAAGAAATCATCAATGTCAGTTGTTGAGGGAACCAACAAGCGACCGATCTTGGTGGAGATAACAAAGGTAGAACGATCTCGTCCAGCCAACGCCTTGCCAATACGAACCTCAGCAGTGCCCTTTCCATAAAGGGGCGCTGTGTCAATAAAGTTAATACCGCTATTGATAGCCGCCAGCACCGTATCTGTGGAATCGGCATCACTGACTGATGTATAGAGCCCGCCAAGAGCTGCAGTTCCGAGCGAGAGTCTGGAAACCTCAACACCGGTGCGAAGTCGAACCTTGTCATTGTGCTTCATCATGCACTCCCTGTCGTTGCGTGGTCGCTGACTGCGGCCCTTCCTGCCTCAAGACGTGCTACTGGCACTCTAAATGGTGAGCAGGAAACATAATCCAAGCCCACATGATGGAAGAAATCAATACTTCGTGGATCTCCACCGTGCTCACCACAGACTCCGAGTTTCATATCTGGGTTAACGGTGCGCACTTCATCGCAGGCAATCTTGACCAGTAATCCAACGCCATCTTGATCGAGAGATTCAAAGGGGCTAAACGGAAGAAGTTCGAGATCGAGGTAACGTGGCAAGAATGAAGACTCCACATCATCACGACTAAAGGCCCAGGTGAGTTGAGTTAAGTCATTGGTACCAAATGAGAAGAAGTCGGAGTAATCAGCCAACTTTGCCGCAGTAATTGCAGCACGCGGAGTTTCAATCATGCTTCCGATGCTGATCTCCATCTGCTCCCCCGCACCTTTGAGTACGCGAGCAACTTCTTCTTCGAGTGAAGAACGGAAGTAGAGCAACTCTCGCTGGGATGCGACAAGTGGGATCATAATTTCTGGTTGCGGGTCATACCCTTGTGAGCGCACGTGAAGTGCGGCGCGAGTAAGTGCACGAACCTGCATCGAGAAGAGATCGGGAATTAGCACGCCTAAGCGCACGCCACGAAGACCCATCATTGGGTTTGATTCGTGCAAGCGATTCACTGCACGATTGAGTGCAAGCTTTCGCTCATCGACAATTTCTCCGCGCTCTTGAGTCAGTGCGATATCGACTGCAAGACTTGCTTGATCTGTGAGAAATTCATGGAGTGGTGGATCAAGCAGACGTATTGTGACCGGCAATCCAGTCATCGCACGCAAGATTCCAACGAAATCACTAAATTGCAATTTCTCCATCTCAGCCAAAACTTCAGTACGTTCTTCATCCGTAGTGGCCAAAACTAGAGTCTCAACCAATACTCGTCGATCACCCAAGAACATATGCTCAGTTCGGGTCAAACCAATTCCTTGGGCGCCCATGCGGCGAGCAATTTCAGCATCCTCTGGGGTATCAGCATTCGCCCGCACCGTCATGCGACGGACATTGTCGGCATGTGTAATGATGCGGTGGATACTTCGGATTAGCGCTGAAGATGTCGCAGCACCTGGATCAACGATTCCCTGGACATATTCGGTCACAACACTAGGTACAACGGCTACTTCACCAAGAAATACTGCACCCGTTGTTCCATCAATGGAAATTAAATCTCCTTCTCGCACTGTGATATCGCCACAGGTAAAGAACTTCTCATCAAGGTTGACTTCAATACTTTCAGTACCGCAGACTGCAGGTCGTCCCATTCCGCGCGCAACGACCGCTGCGTGTGATGTCTTTCCGCCTCGCGCCGTCAAAATTCCTTGAGCTGCAACCATTCCCACTAAGTCATCAGGGTTAGTTTCGCGGCGTACAAGAATCACTTTCTTTCCCGCAAGTGCCTGGTCTGCTGCATCACGAGGATCAAAGACAACTGATCCCACCGCGGCTCCGGGGGAAGCTGCGATACCACGAGTCAATTCCTTAGGCGCTGTCGCCTTATCAAATTGCGGGAACATTAACTGAACGAGTTGATCGCCATTGACGCGAGTAAGGGCTTGATCCATTGTGATTGAGCCTTCATCAACGAGCTGCGTCGCAATTCTAAATGCCGCCTCTGCTGTTCGCTTTCCCACACGTGTCTGCAAGATCCAGAGCTTTCCTTGTTCGACAGTAAATTCAATATCGCACATATCGCGATAATGATTTTCTAGCAGAGCCATGATGCGATTGAGTTCAGCGTAAGCACCTGGGTTAACTTCACCTAGATGTGTGAGTGGAAACGCGTTTCGAATTCCTGCAACGACATCTTCACCTTGTGCGCGAGGAAGATAGTCTCCATATGCACCAGGCGCACCACTTCCGGGATCGCGTGTGAAACAGACACCAGTGCCTGATGTGTCGCCAATATTTCCAAAGACCATCGCCTGAACATTGACTGCTGTACCTAGGTCGGCGCTGATTCGCTCGCGACGACGATAAAGCTGTGCTCGCTCGGAATTCCATGAATGAAAGACAGCCTCGATGGCGCGGGTTAACTGTGAGCGCGCATCAAATGGAAATGCTGTCCCCGTATGTTTTTCAACAACTTCTACAAAGGCATCTCCGGCCTTGCGCAACGCCGGACCATCAAGATCAGCAATTGTTTTTCCACCAGCGGCCTTAATCAACGGCGCTGCAGCCTTTGCAAAGGCATCGGATGGAATATCGCAGACTGTCTTGCCGAACATTTCAATGAAGCGACGATAGGAATCCCAGGCAAAACGGGAATCCCCTGTAATGGATTCGAGAGTAGCTGCTACTTCCTGTGACATACCAACGTTGAGAACAGTCTCCATCATTCCCGGCATGGAAAACTTCGCACCAGAACGAACCGAGACTAAAAGTGGATTTTTTGGATCGCCAAACGATTTCCCGATCTTCGTCTCAAGAACAATAATTGCACTATCGATCTGAGCAAGTAGTTCATCACCAAGTCCACCCGTGCGCAAATAATCTTGACATGCTCGCGTAGTAATTGTGAATCCATCAGGTACAGGAATACCCAAAGTCGCCATCTCTGCGAGATTGGCCCCTTTGCCGCCCAAGAGGTCGGACATGGTGCGATTGCCTGCACTAAATGGATAGACCTTCTGGTCCATCAATATCCCCTACTCTTTGATTGAACCAGCGAGCATTCCTTTGACCAAACGTCTCTGAGATAAGAGGAATACAATCAGAATCGGTAGCGCAACCAGAACACCCGCTAACGCGATCTCTGGCTTGTAGATTGGAACTGAGGTAGCTCCGACGCCTGGATTAATCGCAGGCGTTGAATTAAAGAGGAAACCAAGACCCAACGGAAGTGTGTAGTTCTCCGAAGAATAGAGAAGAATGTAAGGCATAAAGTAATTGGCCCAATTACCAATAAAAGCGAAGAAAGCTAGCAAACTAATGAGCGCTCCCGAGAGTGGAAATGCGATCTTGGAGTACAACTGAAAGTCAGTACATCCGTCTAATCGCGCAGATTCGTAGAGCTCAGGTGGAATAGTGGTTGAGTAATAAATATAAGAAAGGAAAGTACCAAATGGGTAAAGAGAGGAAATCAAGATCACGGATATTGGATTATCCACTAAGCCAACTTTATCCATGAGAACAAAGAGTGGGACGACAAGAGCTACTGGTGGAATCAACATCATGATAAGCGTACTAATGAGGTAAGCCCTCTTGAATCGTATTCGCGATGCTGATAAAACGAAACCAGCTAGAGAGGCTGTTGCTGTAGCAATGATAACTATTGCAATGTTAAAAAGTACGGAGTTAATCACCCACTGCTGGATTACCCCATCATCAAAAAACCTTAGGTTATTCCAAGCTGTGAAGTAGCCTTTAATACTTCCAAAAGATAAGGGTGAATTATTTACGACTTCATCATCTGTTTTTGACGGGGCTAAGAGCAACCACGCCATTGGAATGAGGCTAATAAGTGCAAAAAATATTAACCAGGAATTGACGAAAAACATTCCTACTCGATTTTCTTGAACGAGTTTTTTCTTCTTCTTTGAGGTATTTAGCGTCATTTTCATGTATTTAACTCCTACTCAGATTCTTTATCTGCAGTTGTCTTCACATCAAACATGTCCGTTTTGAAGATCACGATTAGCGCTCCTACGAGGCTTGGAACCAACAGAATGATGGAGAGTGCAGAGGCACCGCCAAAATCGCCAGCCTTGAAAGCTAGTTCGTAACTGAGTTGGTCGAACGACCATGAACTCGCGATACCTGTATAAACTCCTGTATTTAAAAGTTGTGGTTCGACAAATATTTGCAGACCACCTGCAAAGACCAAAACCGCCATGTACACAACATATTTTTGAATGAGCGGCAATTTGATCCTCACGGCCAATTGAAACGCTGAACAACCATCTACTCTTGCCGCCTCAATAATTTCTGAAGAGATGTTCTGCAGTGAGCCATACTGAATCAAAATCCAATTTCCAGCTAATGCAAAAAACGCCATAATCGCGATTAAATAAGTGAGATTATCTGTTTGCCAAATTTGACGGGCGGAATCTATTCCGAAAAAGCTCAAAACTGATTTAATAGGACTGATGGTTGGCTCAAAAATTGCCCACCAGACCAGAACCGCCACAGCACCGGAGACTGAAGCGGGGACTATGTAAGCCAAGCGAAGATACCTGCCCCACCTTGTCGTTTTCACATCGAGCATTAAAGCCATCGCGATGACCGTGATCATCATCATGGGAATGAAATAAAGCATAAATCCACCGACATTTTTGAGCGCAACTGGGAATCTAAAATCATGAACGACGATGCTAAACGCATCCCAACCACCATCTGCATTAGTCAGAGACGGCCCTGGCACCTCGCGAATAGCCATGAATAGTGGCAGGATCCCGAAAGCGAAGAGGAGAAGAGCGTACGGCGCTAACATCAGATACATCACAAAGTTACTCTGCTTATACCTTTTTCTTTTTGCCACAAATTCTCCTCACATAGTTTTTAAGAAAGAGTGGAGGATTTCGCTAAACGAAATCCTCCACTCTTTTTTACTGCTTAATGTAATTCTTGCGAATTACTTTTTGGTTGTGACCTCATAGCCCAGCTGCTGTGCCAGATTCGAGGTGTACGCCGCATAGGCTTCAAGAGCCTTCTGCAGATCCTTTGACTTTGCTAGCTCAGGAGCGAAAGCAGCGCCCCATGCTCCATCAGCATCGTAGCGAACCGGCTTTACGCCTGTCCATACCTTGCCCGCTTGAGCAGCCATTGCTGGATACGGACTTGATGCGTAATAAGGATCAGCATCAATTTTTGCTTTCCACAATGCATTTCCCTTGAGACTTGCAGGGAAGGTAGGAGCTCCATTACTGCCATCTGGGTTCTTCACGTCGACAACATTTCTCTTGTCACCAGTCATGAAGAGCGCAAAATCTAGAGCTTGTCGTGGGAACTTGGCATGAGGAGAAACGGTGTAAATACCACCACCCCACTCGCCAGAATAAGCGACCTTTTCACCATCCCATAGAGGCATAGGTGCTGCCGTCCAAGCTCCAGCAGGCTGCGCAAATGAACCAGCTGGTCGAATAACGAATTCGCCATACCATGATGGCCCAATGTGAGCTACAAGCTTGCCTGACTGCGCAATTTTTGCATACTCTGGTGAGAATGCTGAACCTGCGTAGTAGACGCCCGCATCAATGAGAGGCTGAAGTGCAGCGGTAACACGTGTGCACTTTGGGTCCTTTGCATTAATAAGAACACGCGTTGCACTTAACTCATTGTTCAGTGGGCACTGTGAAGGCCAAAAGTAACCTGAGTATGCGGCTGCATCACTTAAAGCACCCAATGAGTACCCTGGATGCTTGGCTGCTAGGTCCTTACCAATGGCAAACAATTCGCTCATCTTGGTTGGAACTTTGTAACCAAACTCTGTGAATAACTTTGTGTTGTACCAAAGCACACTTTGAGCCATATCATTTTTGATGGAGTAATACTTTCCATCTGCCGCTTTCGACCAATCATTCAGTGTTCCGAAATCCTTGATCTCAGCTGGAGTAAGTAAGCTCGAAAGTTCACGTGCATTAGCAATGATTGGATTCTTAAGTACCGCTACATCGTTTGGTGGGCCGAAAACTACATCTGGCCAACCTTTTTTAACACGATTAAATAGCTGTACTTTTGCCAACAGGTCGCCCTGTGCGTGAAGTTCTACCTTCACATCAACTTTGCCTTTCATGATTTCTGCGTACAACTTTGCACCTGGTAGACGTGGTGCATCTACCCAGACGACGATCGATGGTTTAGCAGCCTGAGCTGGCATCGCCATGACTGTTGTACCTGCCATTGCAGCCGCCGCAGCGACCGCGATTAGTGAGTACTTCTTCTTCAAGGTGTTCCCCCTCTGTAGGTCTGGCGACGGCTCCTTGTTGCCAATCGAACCAGTTGCCGAAATACTAGGGGGAGGAATACTATTTCGTATAGTATTTTCAAAGTTTCTTTTCGGAGTTTCGCACCCCCGCAGGCGCGAATCCTCGAGTTGTTATGAAGCCGTTATAAACCGAGAGAGAAGGTAGGCGACCATGAAGATCACCAACGTTGAAGTTGTACTTGAGGAACGCGCTGGCATGTCCCCCGCTTTTGTCTGGCGAAAGAACGTACCGGGTTCCGATGGCGCGCATACAGGTGCGTGGCTGGTCATTGAAACAGATGCCGGAATCACTGGTTTTGCTTCCGTGAGCCGCGGGGTTATTTTTAAAGATTATGTCGATCGTAGATTTAGAGCAGAATTTGTGGGTCAAGATCCATTAATGCGTGAGCACTTGTGGGAACGCGTATGGGAGCTCGATCGCATCGAACGCTTTGCACCAAATATGACCCACGTATTCGATGTTGCGTTATGGGATATTGCGGGCAAGCAAGCAAATCTACCTGTGTACAAATTGCTCGGTGGCTACCGCGAATCAATTCCTGCTTACGCATCAACTGTCACCTACTCATCAATTGAAGAGTTTCTTGATATTGCAGATCAAGCACTAGCTCTTGGCTATCCAGCAATTAAATTGCACGCTTTCGGTGATGCAAAGAAGGATGCGCTGCTTGGTGAAAAACTTCGTGCACATGTCGGCGATGACATTCCGTTGATGTATGACGGGTCAGCGGGATTTGATCTTGAGGATGCGGTCTATTTAGGTAACGCCCTTTATGACAGTGGATTTGCCTGGTATGAAGAGCCTATGCGCGAATTCAGCGTTACTGCCTATAAGTGGCTTGGTCAGCGCGTAAAGATTCCTCTGCTCTTGGGCGAGGTAACAGATGGCGCACATATGAGCGCTGGAGACTTTGCAGCAACTGGTGTCGCAACATCTCTTCGCACAAGTACTTTCTTGCGTGGTGGATTTACCGGCGCAATGCGCATCGCACACCTGGCTGATGCTTATCACCTTCGCGCAGAGGTCCATGGAATGGGTCTTGAGAGTGCGCACCTATGTATGGCAATTAAGAACACCACATATTACGAATCCCTCATCTGGGGCAATCCAATGAAGCGCGAAGCACTCGTCGATGCCCAAGGAAATGTTCACGCACCAAAGGGTCCTGGCGTTGGTTACGAAACACAATGGGCAGAATCTGGTGTTCCTAAAGGCTTAGAAAAATATGTGAAGTAATGACAAAGATTATTGGTATCGAATCTTTCGATGTTCGCTTTCCCACATCGAAAATGCTTGATGGTTCCGATGCCATGAACCAGGATCCAGATTACTCGGCGGCGTATTTACGAATCACCACCGATAAAGCTGGACTCCATGGTGACTCTTTAGTTTTTGCAATCGGACGTGGTAACGATGTGCAGATAACTGCCATCAATATGCTCACCTCAAAAATTCAGGGTCTTACCGTTGATGACGCATTCGCGCGCATCGGTCAGATCGCTCGAGACTTAAGCGGTGATAGCCAGATTCGCTGGTTAGGTCCTGATTACGGTGTATTCCATATGGCTGCAGGTGCGGTACTTAATGCGCTCTGGGATCTCTTTGCTAAGGCGAAGGGTGTTCCGCTATGGAAATTGCTCTCGGATATGACTCCAGAGCAAATTGTTGATGCGATTGATTTCAGATACATCACCGATGCACTTACTCGTGAAGAAGCTCTCGACATTCTTCACCGCATGAATTCTGACAAGGCAGCTAACGAAGAGATTCTGCGCACCAAGGGCACACCTGCATATACAACTTCTCCTGGATGGCTCGGCTATAGCGATGAGAAGATGCTCGATCTGACCAAGAAGGCGATGGATGACGGCTTTAAATTGATTAAATATAAGTGTGGAAAATCCATCACAGATGATCAACGCCGCCTGGGCAAAGTTCGCGAACTCGTTGGTCCCAACTTTAAGATCGCAATTGATGCCAATCAGGTCTGGGATGTAGATGTTGCAATTACCTGGATTAACGCGCTCAAAGAGTACAAATTGCACTGGGTTGAAGAGCCAACTAGTCCGAACGATGTCATAGGCCACGCCAAGATTGCTGCCGCTGTTGCTCCAACGCAAATTGCCACGGGTGAGATGGCAAGCTCACGAATCATCTTTAAACAACTACTGCAGGCAAAGGGCTTCTCTGTCATGCAGATAGATGCCACACGTGTTGCTGGTGTCAATGAAAATCTTGCGAACATACTGATGGCTGCCAAGTTTGGGGTACCCGTATGTCCGCATGCAGGGGGTGTAGGGCTGTGTGAGATGGTCCAACATTTAGCAATGTGGGATGCTGTGGCCGTCACGGGTCATCACAGCTCACGCGTTGTTGAATTCGTGGACCATCTCCACCAGCACTTCTTGGAACCTGTGTCAGTAAAGGGTGGTTACTACCTAGCGCCACAACTTCCTGGTTCTGGCGCGGAGATGCATCAAGCAAGTATCGATGAGTACTCTTTCCCGAGTGGCTCTTATTGGAAGAACGAGGCAAATTCATGAGCAGTGAATTCACGGGATTAGTTGCAGTAGTCACTGGTGCAGGATCTGGAATTGGGCTAGCTGTTGCTCAACACTTCCACGACAATGGCGCAAAGGTTTATGGCCTCGACCTTCAAGAAGGTTCAATGAGCCCCTATGCGCATTTCATTATGTGCGACATTGGAGATCCAGCAAGTGTGAGCTCTGCCTTTGCTGCACTAGCGAAGCAGACGCAGGTCATCGACATTCTTGCAAATAATGCCGGAGTCGGTGCAACCGGAACCGTTGAAGATGCCAGCGAAGAAGATTGGCATAAAGTTCTCAACATCAACGTTGTTGGTACATCTCGTGTAAGTGCAGCTGCAATGCCGCTGCTTCGCAAGAGTAAATCCCCCGCAATCGTTAATACCTGTTCCATCGCAGCAACAGCAGGTATTCCAAAGCGTGCCGTTTATAGCGCCAGCAAGGGAGCGATCATGTCGTTGACCCTTGCGATGGCTGCCGATCACGTCAAAGAGGGAATTCGCGTCAACTGCGTCAATCCAGGAACTTCAGATACTCCTTGGGTAGCTCGCTTGCTTTCACAGGCTAAAGAGCCAGCGGCCGAGCGTGCAGCCCTTGAGGCTCGTCAGCCTATGGGCCGTCTTGTCAGCGCAGATGAGGTTGCATCTGCAATTGCCTACCTCGCAAGTCCCCGACAGGCTTCAACTACTGGCACAATTCTCGCAGTAGATGGTGGCATGCAAGGACTTCGACTTCCGAAGTAGCGGTGCTGCATAATGTTGGGAGTTCAGTTGGCAACGAAAAAGGCCGCTCCTCGAGCAACAAAGCGCACTCCCCGTAGATCTGTATTATCAGATGAGATTTACGACATGATTAAGGCGATGATTTTTGATCATGAAATCGCTCCCGGTTCTCGCGTAAATATTGATTCGCTTTCAGTACAACTCGAAGTGTCACAGACACCGGTACGCGAAGCGCTAGCCCGCCTTGAATCTGATGGCCTGATCGCAAAAGAGCCGCTCAAGGGTTACAAGGCGACTGAACTTCTCTCGATTAAAGAACTCAACGACCTCTTCCAATTTAGATTACTGATTGAGCCATGGGCAGCCGAGCAGGCAGCAAAGATCATCGATAACACGGGTAAGACAGCTCTTAAAGCTGAGATGCAGAGTGCAAAGACCGCTTTGAAATTCTCTGGAGACGGCCAGTTCCAGGCGCTGACAGAACATGATTCTCGCTTTCACACTCTTGTAGCAAGTATCTCTGGCAATAACACCGTGGCAGAATTCTATGAGCGCACCCATTGCCACCTTCACTTATTCCGCCTCTATATGGCAAATAAACTGCACCTTATTGACGGTGAATCACGTGCTGAGTTCGTACAAGATTTATTTGAACAGTATTATCAAAGTGGTTCTGGACAACTCGCTATTAAAGAACATGATGCAATTGCAAAAGCTATTCTTGGTCAGAATCCAAAGGCGGCAAAGAGTGCGATGCACGCACATATTGAGTCATCGTTGAAGAGATTCACTCCGGCTGCAGCTGCCCGAAAATAACAAACGAGAGTGCTTGCAATTATCGTTCTCGTGATTTAGGTTATCCTATAGGATTTTAGAGATAAGGGTGAGCGATGCTTTCAAAAATCAAGAGTATTGAGATACGTGCATGCCGCGGTGGCGATGAACTTGAATCACTCGACACGGTTGCCGCAGTCAAACTTCCTGGCGGATCTCGCCCCGACTTCACAGTCATCACCATCACGACCGAAGATGGCGTGCAAGGAACTTCATTTGGTTTTGGTGCACAGGATGCCAAAGCTGCTGCTGCCACTATGTCACAGGTAAAGCCATTTTTTATTGGCCGCAGCGCACATAGTTCTGCAAAAAATATGAAGGATTTCGAAATTTATGATCGTCGCTGGAACCATGTACCGATCTATTCATACGCCCCATTTGATAATGCGTGCTGGGACATCGTGGGAAAGATGGCGCACCTTCCTGTCTACAAAATTCTTGGAGCCGCACGTGAGAAAGTTCCGCTCTATGTTTCATCAATGTTCTTGGACGGTCCCGAGGATTACGCCAGACAAGCACTTGAAGTAAAAGCAAAGGGCTATAAGGGTTACAAGTTGCACCCACCAGGGGGCCTTGATCTTGATATTGCTTGCTATCGCGCAGTACGTGAAGCTGTTGGAGATGACTTCACTCTGATGGCAGATCCAGTGATTATGGCTTCCTATGAAGAAGCGCTCAAAGCTGGTCGCGAACTCGAGCGCCTTGGCTATAGGTGGCTGGAAGAACCCCTCCTTGATGTCAATCTCAATGGACTTAAGAAACTACGCGAGAAGTTAGATATTCCTATCTGTGGCACAGAGGTAATCGCCGGAAATGCCTACAGCGTCGCACACTGCATTAAGGAAGGCATCGTCGATATCGTCCGCACCGATGTTTCGTGGCGAGCAGGAATTACTGCAGTAATGAAGACAGCTCACTTAGCTGAGGCTCATGGCGTGCAGTGCGAGCTTCACACCACGATCTATCACGGCCTCGAGCAGGTACAGCTGCATCCTTCTCTTGCAATCAGTAACTGTGAATTCTTTGAAACGCTCTATCCATTCGATGACTTCCAATTTGGAACAAAGACACAGCTCAACATTGTCGATGGTTATGTGATGGCACCGGTTGGTGAAGGCCTATGTATTGAATATGACTGGGACTTTATCGATAAGCACACGGTCGCTGTTCTATAAACCTTCTCTAAAAGTT
>Ga0209087_1000335_pt1 | contig 31374 bp, 30 predicted proteins | sample S_130805_EF_Meta_FD_187321 | JGI IMG/M metagenome (GOLD analysis project Ga0209087, IMG submission 187321) | Freshwater microbial communities from Lake Simoncouche, Canada to study carbon cycling - S_130805_EF_MetaG (SPAdes) (version 2) | ecosystem: Environmental > Aquatic > Freshwater > Lake ... | reverse complement strand
TTGTCAAATACACCATGTGCATTTCCAATTCCACCTTCAATACGCTCCATGAAATCAATGCGTCCAACTACAACAGAGCCAGAGTGGCCATCGCCAGTCTTGTACTGCCACATAAGTGGAAGTGGCATCTCTCTAAACTCTATAGAGTTTGGGTTAAACTTACGTCCATCGCCAGATTCCATATCCTCTGGGACAACTAGTGGGATGGAGAACTGAGCACCATATCCAGGCTCTGCACCTAGTGCAGGGTCACCAGCAGCGGTAAGAGCAAATCTAGCCTTTAGCTCATTAGTCTTAGCAGTAAGTACTGACTGCTCAATAACTCTTCCAGCAAAAGCTTCATCGTAGTCAGAGCTGAATACTTTTTTGTGGCTCTTATCTAGCTTTGCGTGAGTAGCAGTATAGAATCCAAGCGCATCCTTGTGGCGAAGTTGGCAATAGCCCTTTGCACGAACACCCATATACTTTGAAAGATGGCGAACACAGCGAGTCCAGTCGCCAGGAGTTCCCCAGCGAATTTTTAGAGCACCTTTACCATGTGTCCAGTATCGGCGAAGTTCTTCGGCATTGCCTCGGTTGCGGTCTAATCCACCAGCAGCCTGAAGAGCAAACTCTTCTAGCAGACCCTCTTCTTCAATAAGTGCATAATCTTCGGCACTAAGCTCCTCAAACGGAGAATACTCTGGAAGGTCAAGTGGAGAGTCGCTAAGTAGCGATGCAACGATAGCTCCAGATGCAGTTACCTTAGCTAAACCGTCTACCTGCTGTAGAACATTGTCAAGAACAGATGCGTCAAGTGGGACTACTGGAGGAGGGGTGGCTGATTTTAGGTCGCGAATAACTTGCTCATCTGCAATCCACTGCTTATCTTCACGCTTGTAGGCAATAGGCTCAGTGGAAGTAGAATCTTTCGGCACCAAGCAAACTAGGTCCATAACAGCATTAGGGTCATCTGGAGAGACAATAGCAAAGTACATAGGAGCTACGTCAGTAGTCTCCGGAGTCATTTTAGTAGCCGCCTGAGTAGGGGCTTTTGCAGGTGCCTGTGGTACAGGTTTTACTTCATCTGCCATGCTATGCCTTTACTTTTAAACTCTATTTATTAGTATACTTTGGATTGAACTAGGCTATTTTAGACGTTAGTTAGACTTACGTTTTCTAGCACCAGCACTACCTTTAGGCTTTATAATTGCATCTAGACCAGCTCTTGCATGTGCAGCAATTTTGTTATCGCCAACTGGCTTGTATTTAGGTTCAGATGTAGTAGCACTCGGTTTACCTGTACCATTCTTTCCAGTATCCCAAGCTCCCGGTTTTCCAGTTGGCTTAGGTGCAGCAGGTTTAGGTACCGGTCTAGTTGGTTTAGTTGGAGCTGCTGGTCTAGTAGGAGATGTGCTCCAAGCACCAGGGTTGCCCTTAGGCTGTACTGGCCCTGTACGTCCTGTACCATTCTTTCCAGTATCCCAAGCTCCAGCCTTAGACTTGTCTGGGCCAGGCTTAGGCTTGTTAGGAATATTTAGACGTTCGCCAGAGTAGATAAGGCTAGGGTTACCACTCTTGATATTGCCCTTGTTGGACTTCATTACATCAGTCCAGTGCTTAGCAGTAGAGGTTCCTTCAGGCTTTGTCTTATCAGCGATAGACCACAGACTGTCGCCCTTCTGGACAACATAACGACCCTTTGAGTCATACATTCCAGTAGGAGCAGCTTTTCCAGTTCTACCAGTTCCGTTTTTACCTGTATCCCAAGCGCCCGGCTGACCTTTAGATGGCGTTGGTTTGGTAGGAGAAGTACTCCAAGCTCCCGGTTGACCTTTACTGCCTGTACCTGGTTTTGTACCAGCACTTCCAGAGCCTTTTCCAGACGGTGCAACTGGCTTTGTCGGCTTTGTAGGAGATGTACTCCACGCTCCAGGATTGCCCTTAGGTTGTACCGGTCCTGTTCTACCAGTTCCGTTTTTACCTGTGTCCCAAGCGCCCGGCTGACCCTTGCTTGGAGCTGGCTTGTTAGACTTGCGAATTTCATTTACTTTGTCTAGGAAGTTTGGCTTCTGAGCTGGGACTTTTGCACCCGGCTTGTAAGGAACCTGAGTAACAGGCTTAGGCTTACCTTGACCTGGAATCCAAACACGTTCACCAGAGAAAATCTTGTTAGGGTCACCGCTCTTCATATTAGGGTTTGACTTCATAATGTCTCGCCAGTGCTCGCCTACAGATTTACCTTTAGGGGTAGTCTTCTCAGCAATACTCCAGAGGCTATCGCCTTTTTGTACTACATAGCGACCCTTAGAGTCATATGGGCTAGTAGGGGCAGCAGGTCCAGTACGTCCTGTACCATTTTTACCTGTATCCCAAGCACCTGGCTCTGATTTTACGTTAGGTCTGCCTGTACCATTCTTGCCTGTGTCCCACGCCCCTGGTTGACCTTTAGATGGCGTTGGTTTGGTAGGAGAAGTGCTCCATGCACCAGGCTGTCCCTTGCTTGGAGCTGGCTTAGCACCGCCACGTCCAGAGCCATTTCCTGGAGTTCCCTTACTTGAGCTAGGAGCTGGCTTGGCAGGGGCTGCTGTTTTTTCAGATGGGGTAAATATTTTGTTGTGGTAAGTAGTTCGGTCTTTGATACCTTGAAGTTGTTCCCTAAGTTTATCTTTGCCATCATCTTTACCAGAGTCATCTTGGGTATCTTTTTTAAATCCAGCACGACCAGCCATCATAGGAGCATCTTGAACAGAAATCTGTCCGTTCTCGCCCGGGACAGCAACTTGCTTGCTAGCAGCTCCAGCATTTTTAGTTGTATTTGGGTCTAGCTGTGCTGGATTTGGGATAGCAGTTTGGCCAGTCCTTTTTGCGTAGTCTTTAGCTTGCTGGTCTGTGATTGGCTTGAAAGCGGCACGCTGAGATTCAACAAAACCTCCCCAGTTCTGTAGAACATCTTGAAGTGCACCCTGATTCATTGGAGGTAAAGTACCTGGAAGTTTAGCAGCAGCCTGATTGATTGGAGAACGAGGCTCACCAAGAACACCAGAAACATCTAGAGGCTCTGATAGTTCTTCAGCAGTAGGCACATTTGCAGGAGCTACAGGAGCCGCCGCCTGAGCAAACTTATCTTCTTTTTGAGTAAGCTTTGCAGGAACTTCAATGGTTTTACCATTATCCAGCTCAACCGTGGTCGCACCAGTAGCAGGGTTCAGACCAGTAACCTGACCACGACCATTTTCGCCATCGTTTCCAACAACTACACGGCTACCCTTAGCAACAAACATACCGCCAGCATCACGGGTCTGACTCTTAGCATTGATAGAACGCTCTTTAGGAGAATAGACAGAGTCTTTAGCAACTGCACCTGAAGGTCCCTTTTGCTGAGCAGCAGCAGGTGGCATAGCAGCAGTAATGCTCTTTAGGAAATCCCAGTCTTCCTGAGGAGCAGCGTCCTCAAAAAGTTCCGCTTCTTCAGGGTCAATATCATTGATTGAAACAATGCCAAAAGGACTTTCCTGAAGTAGAGCAGACATAATCATTGCTGACTCAGGGTCAATAATGGTGTGGTCTTTTTCGCAAGAATCGTAAGGGTCATCTAGAGCTTTGTCGTAAGTCCAAACATCGCCATCAACGTGGCCAAGAGAATCCCAGCCCATATCGTCCCACACATAAACCTGACCATCAGTGTCTAGTTTGTATAGGCGGTCCATACCAGAACCATCTAGGCGAACACGAGCCATGAACTCAGGTGCAACACCTTCGCCTAGCTCAAAAGCATCTTTGAAAGCATCTACGTTAGATTCGTAGCTTTCAGGAGTTTTGTAAATTTCGGAGTCGGCATCATAACCATTGATGGCATATCCGCTAGCAGTGGTAGCCTTCTTATTCTCACGCTCAACAATTGCACTAGCCCAACGACGAGCGGAGTCTCCGCCCCACAGGGCCCACGCGATTCTTCCGTTGCTCGGGAAGCCATCTTGCCCAGGCTGCCAGCCTTTACCCTTTTTGTCTACTTCGTGGCGAGGGAAGTATTTTGCAATGTGGCGGACCTTCTCAATGCCAATCTGACCACCACGAGCAAGAGTGCGAGCAGTGTTTAGACCAACAGGAGTTCCACCTCGGTGGTGCTCCTTGTGCCATTCAAGAGATTTCTTGGCCTCAGACACAACGCCAGCAGGAATAGTGTACATACGGCCAGAAGCAGTAATAACCTTGATATCAAGGGTGGTTAGTGCACCAGTAGCAAGCTCTAGAGTAGAGTCGCTAAATGTTTCGTTGGTAGGCTCCCAGTCGCGGCTAGGCAGGACTACATCGGATTTACCGAGGCCAACAACTAAGTTTAGGTTAGTGTCAATGATTACAGCGTCGGTTGCGTTGCTGAATACAGCAAGGAAACCATCGCGACCAACGAAATCGGTCATTTTTCCTACTATTCTTGGTTAGGTATGCCTTCGCCAGCCTTGTAGGCTAGGTCAAAGTATTGCTCGATGTTGCTTAGGTTTAGTTCACCTTTGTCAAACTCGTAAACAGCTTCGTGTTCTTCATCGTAGTCATCTGGAACATCTTCAGGGGTGTTCTCTAGATTCTTATCCCAGTTCAGCATGTACGCATCGTAGCCACCAGTCATCTGGTCAACTTCTGCCTGACTTGCTGGAAGTCTCCACTCCCCACCCTCACGGACAGTAAGGCCGATAGGGGTAGAAACAAATAGAGATTTTGCCTCTCCGCTAGATGGGTCTACATATGCGTAGATTTGCGTTGAGAACTCTGATGCGTATGACATATATTTCCTTATTGTTAGGTCGGGTAGAGTTACTAGCCCAACATTAGGAGCCTGCAATAATTTTACCTTATTCTGAGGTAAGTGTGTTTATTGTTCTGGCTCAGTTTTGTTTGATTGTTTTTCCATTTCATCGAGGCGGTTCATCCACTCGGTCATGGCGTATGGATACTTCATAATATATCCAACCAGCGAGCCATTATCCATCTCAGAGAACTTTACAAAGCGTGTTTCAGCTCCGTTATCGGTCTCAATGATGAACTCAATGCCGTCCGGTCTTTTGTTATTATCCATAATAAAATCCTATCACTAAGTCTTAGTAGACTACTTCTTCGTCAGTGCTATCTTCTTCATCCCCATTGAAATCACTAAGTTTTGGAGCATTTTCTGAAAAAGATAGAATCTCTAGCTCGTCTCCATAAATTTCGTAAATAGCGTATAGTACGGTATAAGGAGCAGACGGATGAGCTACAAGCATAGGTCCGGTTGCTGTAGCAGGGAACTCATTATTTCTATCAACACTTATGGAACTAATAAACATAAGTATTTGATTAGTAATATGATTACCATCTTTAGTGCCACCCGACATAATAAAAGGCGATTGAGGAGCCCAAGTAAGGGTTATACCGTCAATAGTAAAAGTCCAAGGCTTAGTTTTTTCAAAATCTGGTGAAGTGTAGTTTAGTTTGTAATCTATCATTTACTATTCCAATCCAGCATGGACAGAAGCATACCAATGTTAAAGTTCCTAAATTCAGTATCTTCACCTAGACTATCTAGTCTTCCTTTTAGATAGGTTTTTTGGTTAGGTAAATCTTGTCCCGGAATTTTTGTGGCCATAGAAGAATCAGTATACCAAATACCAGTAGCAATATCCATGTGAGGGTTTCTATAGGAACTTCTATTTCTTCCACTTCCTACAATTAGAGTTGGAGCATCTGCCCACCAGCCGCCTCCAGGAGTGGAGTACCTTCCAGGACTAGTAAATAAGTCTTCCATTCCAGTACTTCCTACCTCGGTAGACCTATTGGATGGACTAAAGTCTCCAACACCACCTCTAGGGTATTGCTTCGATGTATAGCTACTTACAAAATTTCCGCCATTAAATACAAAGCTCCAGTCTTTAGATTCCACTGACGGTAGATTGCCATTTTGGTCTTTAATTCTATCGTAGGTAAAAGCATGCTCTAAAGCACCGATGTCTGGGTTGATTTGCTGGAAGAAGTGCCAGAATTCGTGAACAAAATCACCGTGGTCATCTCCACGAATGACTCCACCATTTCCACCATCACTATAGTAGTGAGCACGGGCACCAGACTCAATGATTCTAATTCTACCCATATGTGCGTATGGATTGCTACTAGCATCTCTAGTAGTCTTCAAGTAACTAATTGCAGCAAGTAGGAAGTCTTTAGGAATATATTGGAAAGCTTTTTCTATTTCAGCTCTGGTTTTCTTACTTAGTTTAGAGTTTTCAGAATATCTACGCAATCTTGGCTCCCACTTACCAATATATTGCGACATATCAACCGAGTCAAACTCTACTCCGTTTTCTTTAAGCGTCTCAACTAGAGCATCTCTAGAAGCAAAAGTTCTTTTTTCTTTAATATCGACAAGTTTTTCTCTATTCTTAGCTTGAATATCGGCTTTAGCCTTAGCTTCCTCTGCTAATTTTTGTATTTCAGGGTAGTCAGAATTTTTAGACTTTTCAGCCAACCTTACGGCTGCAAGTCTTATTCTGTTTGTAGTTTTAGTATTTAAATATGAGTTGCCAAAATTATAACTAATTGCATTACCTGTATCAAATGACGCACCAGACTTGCTATCAGGAGAAATATTGTAAGGAATTCCCCATCTTCCAATTTTAGGTCTGTAATTGTTATCTAAAGTAGCCTGAGCAATCTCTTCTTCTGAGATTCCTTCATCGTAATGTCTTGCTTCTCGCAGATAGGCTTTTAGGTCTTCTTCAGTGATAGTTGCAGCTTCTTTTTCTATTTCAGAAAATAGCATAGCTTGCAGTTGACCTCTAGAGTTCATAATTTCAGTATCTATACGCTGATTTTCATGCTCTATTTCTCTAATTTTATTAGATATAAATTCTTTGACATCAGCGTCATCTGGAATGTCTAGTTCTTTTCTTAGTTTAGCTTCGGCTTTCTTTTCAGCAGCTTCTCTAACCTTAGAGCCAAGTTCGATGATGCTGTTCTTCACATCAGTAGCCTGCTGAGACGGAGCCTGAGCAGTCCTAGTTGAATCAGCTATAGATATTTTTGTACCTTTTGTATCTATTGCTCGTTCAGAATCAGATTTTCTACCATCTAGTTTCATACCATGGCCAGATGCAGCTATAGCCTTAGCCGCTGCTTTAATCTCGTTAGGCTCTAGCTCACCGTCATCATCAAAGTCAAAGTCTGAAAGGTCAATATCTAAAGCTTCATTTCTAGCAGGCTTAATTGACTCCGGGGTGCCTTCGGCATCAGGGGCGATATTCTCCGGCTGAAGACTGTGAAGCTCGGCTAGAGCTTTAGCAGCATCTCCACGAGTAGTCGCAGTAGCAAGAGTATCTTTAGCAAGTTTAGATATTTCTGGATTATTTGAATTAGAGAATTCTTCTAGTGCTTTTTGCTGGTTTTCAGTTATAGGGTTGTTAGGTGAAACAACATTCTTGAACTCAGCCATGCGTTCTTCATAACGCTTTTTCATTGCAGGGAAGTCTAGAAGGCTCAGGTCTTGGTTATCCTCGGCAGCAGCACGGTCAATAATCTTAGAAACTAGGTTATAAGAATCTTCAGCATCTCCATCAGCTGAGTGCCAGTTTGCAGGCTCAAAGCCTAGGAAGTTTGCAACAGGACCGAGGCTAGATGTAGCCTTGATTTCACCAGTCTTGCGGTCTGGTGCCTTAGGACCGTCAGTGCCTTTCTCGGGGTCATACTTAGGTAGAAGTGAGGCAAGGTCCTTAGAGTCAATAGTTCCAGCAATGTCTAGCTCTACGCCAGCATCTGCTGCCATACGCTTTAGAATCTCAATGTCAAATGGAACGTTCTGTCCACCCAAGAGAGCATTAGGACCGATGAACTCCATAAACTCTCTAATAGCGTCATTCTTACTCTTTTGCTGAGCAAGCCACTCTGGAGTTACTGGAGTGGTTTTTGGTTTACCATTCTCATCCAAAATTCTGTTGCCATTCTCATCTAGAACATCGCGACCTAGGTTCTTTGCTGACCATTCAGAGAGTTTGCTTTCAGGGTTTGTGTAGACGTTGAAACGCTTTACAATTTTTCCATTTCTAACCTGCACTGCACCGAGCTGAACAGAGTCATTGGTAATATCTTGGCCATCGTAATCTGAGATACCTGTAGTCTCGAAGTCAAAATAAGTTATTGTCTTATCTTTTAGACGCTCTTGAACATCTTTCCAGCTCTTAGCACCCTTCATAATATTCTGGAATTCACCAGTGAAGGCACCCGGAGTTGGTAGACGAGTTCCGCTTGCATCCATAGTTGCTGACTGGAAGTCTATACCTAGGTTGTCTAGGGAGCTAGGAGCACCTTCAGCATCAGGGGTAGGGGCAGCAACTTTTTTAGTTACGAGGAATTTGTACTCTTCACCTTCCATACGGGTAGCCGTAAATCCAGCTAACCTTAAAGCTTCTACGGCTTTATCTACGGCTCTATTATTTCTAATTAATCTTTCTGCAGCATACTCGGGACTTTCAGTTGCGGCATTTTCGTTATAGCCTACAATAACAGCTTCTCTAATAGGCTCTCTTACTGTATCCCAGTAGACCCCCTGACCCCTAGATTTCTTATACTTTTTTCTAACCTCTTTGTAAGAGTTTCCGCCATTACGGTCAGAAGCGACAGCATACACTCCAGTACTACGGTAATATTTTCCATTAGACACAGTGCTTAGATATGTGCCAGCTTTCTTTAAAACACCCTGTACCTGAGCAACAGTTGTTGCACCTGCAAATGGTTCTGGAGCACCTTCAGCTGCAGCAAGCTGTTCTGGCTCAGTAGATTTGATTAGGCCGTTGCTTTCAAGAATGCCCTTGACGCGGTCTGTTGCTTCACCTGTAGAGATGTAGCGGCCGACAGATTCAGCAAAGTGTTCACCATTAGATACGACAGCATATGTATTATTAACTTCGCCATCTTCGCCAGCATGCTCAGCTTCACCCTTAATTTTTTCAGGATTTTTAGTGTCAGTAGTTGCATATTGAATTTGATGGCCGAGCTCATGGTGAAGAGTGGTTTTTATCTTTTCTAAACTACTCTTATTCTCATTCCAGTAGAAACCTTCTTTTTCTTTTCTAAACTCAGGAGTGTCGAATAGTCGCATTCTGTCAATATTTATGTACAGCTGACCATTAGTGCCTGTTGCCGCATTTATGACAGCTTTAGAAACTGAGTCAACTCCAATATCCCCTGAGCGTAGTGGTGCATGTCTTCCAAGTTTGATGTCAATAGCACCGGTAGGGTTGAAAGTGCTTATGTAGCTACCAGCTAAAATATTTTGCAAGTTAGAAATATCTATCTTGCTGTGGAACTCAGTGAGTGCGTTTAGAAGAGTATTTACTTCATCAGGGGTAGCCATCATAGACGAGTCATTAGGGTCTAGCTCAAACATCAGGTTGTGCTTGTTTAGAGCTGGGTCTCTGTGCTTGATAACTAGGTGGCGTGGTCTAGAGTTTAACGCATAACCTTTGTAGGCAGCTTGTCTCTCAAGGCGGCCCGGAATCTTAGCAATTTCAGCTAAAGCATTTTCATCATCAAAGACTACGTCCCAGCCATCCGGTAGAGATAGTTCTGATGCAGCTTTTCTAACTGCTTCATTATGCTGCTGTAGTCTCGCAGGAGTACGGAAGAAGTCTTCACCAGGGTTGTCTTTACCAGTAGCCTCATCTATTGCATTTCTAGCAGCAGTTACTTGGTCTGGAGATACAAAACGGCCGGCCATGTCTGCTGGACGAATATTGTTATTTAGTTTTGCAATTTCATCACTAGATAGCAGTGGCTCGTTAGTCAGCTTATTTTGGAAATCAGATGTTAGGAATGTAGCATACGACTGAGCAAGATAGTCGTGGAAATCTAGCTGATTTTGTAGAGCATCAGTATAAAGTTTCTTAGCTGCTGCTACTGCAACAGGGTCCTGAGGTTCATCACTTAGGGCATCTTCTAGGTGATTTCTAGCAGTAAGTGCCTTTAGCTCTAGTTTAGAAACACGCTCAGCTTCAGGTCCAGTGATGGATGCTAGAAGCTGGTCATCAATCGCTGAGCTCAGTTCTTTAGCACCAACACCACCATCTGCTGCATTAGCAACTTTAGTTAGAGTGTGGTCTAATTCTTGCTTAGGGTTTAGGGTAGACGGAGCGTCCGTTAAGTCATCACTAGTTGACTCGTCATCAAAATCAATGTCAGACAAATCAATGTCTAGAGATTGATTCCTAGGAGCATCCGGTAACCCCTCTGCATCCGGCTCAATGTTCCCGGATGGGGGGTTACCTTCTACGCTTTTGGGGCGTCAGGGCCAATCTCTTGGTCAGGGTGGTAAGCAATCTTTTGAACATTGCCATCGACATCCTTGTACATAACTGCAACAATTGGCTGACCATTTTTAGAAGTAATCTTGGTCTTTACAACTGTACCTAGAGGGTTTCCATTAGTGTCATAGATAGTGTCTCCAGAAAGAAGGTCTGCTGCTTGCTTAGTTACTCCGCTAGGGTTTACAGATGGGGTATTAGGGTCTTCTCCCTGAGGTACGCCATCACTGCCCAGATATGCCAAGTCAACCTTATTAGGGTTGTAGTTAGGGTCGCTCGGGTCCTTCCAAGACATACCCTTCTTCAGACGAGCAGCTTTACGCTTATCAGTAGCTTCTTGACCTAGACGAGAGAATGTTAGGTCGCCGAGACGGTCCCAGCCATCATAGCTAGTTAGTGGAGTGTTATCATCGACTAACTTCATATGAGTAGCGGCTAAGTCAGCATCAGAGGTATGTAGTTTGCCATCTTCTCCAAGGAATTGAAGTCTAACAAAGTCGTTATAACCTCTACCATTGCTGCTAGGGCGAAGTCCAACTACTCTACCAATAATTTTACGTCCAGATGGGTATTCTTTTGTACGTCTATTATCGCTAAATTCTACCTTTGCACCTTCCTTGACAACTAACATACCGCCACCAGAAACGTGAGGTAGTTTGATTTCGTTGTCAGTAGACCACTGCTTGTTAGCGTGTAGGATGTAGTTAGTTACTGTTGCAGATAGCTGTTGTAGAGCTTTAGTACGCTGTTTGCCGGTGACTCCAGATGCATCAAGTCTATCTTTTAGACCCTGACGAATCACTTTAGTAAATACTCCTCCAGATGTAGAATTGTCTGGGAGCTGGTTCATCATTGCTTGGAATCTTAATTTAGCTGACTGAGTGTCACCTTCGGCAACAGCTTTATAAAATGACTCAACTGCACTACGCTCAACGTTACCTAGAACTACTGCAGTAGTCTCATTTAGAGTTTCAGCTTCACCGTTTGCAGCAAGTTCGAACTTCTCTTCAAGGGTAAGCATACGCATATCTTCAATTGTGTGAGCCCTATTCATAGCATCAATGTTGCCATTGTACTTCTCTTCAAGCTCTGCACGCTGCTTATCATTCAATGAGTCCTCAGTACGAGCACTCTTATCAAACTTTCCACGCCAGTACTTCATGCGGTCTTGCCATGTTTTACCGATAGCAAAGTATCTTGAGTGTTCTCCGCTACCCACCTTAACGGGGCTGGTCTCACCAGAGAAGTGGCGAGTCATTACTTCAATACCATTTTTCTTACCGTGAATAGCTGAGTAAGAATCACGAGAGTCATGGGAGATAAAGGTTTTCTGCTCGCCAGTCTTTAGGTCAGTAAAACGGAATGCAGTTTGGAACTGGTTACCAATGGTACGAGAAACAATAACTTCTAATCTTGTTCTGCCGCCATCGATAGTTTTACGATGAGTCATAAAGCCACCGTCAAATGTATCATTAGGGTCATCAACAAAGAATCCGTCTGGATAGTCTTCAGATAACTGATTTAGGATAGCATCAGGGTCCTGAGCACCGTCTTTCCTAGAAACCTTTGTATTGAACAGTTCAGCATCGCTCTTTTCAGTTGGAGCAATGTCGCGACCGTGGTCGCCACGGCGAACTGCTGGAGCTGTAGGGGTAGCAGTAGGGGTTGCAGCAGGAGTTCCACCGTTCTTAGCAAGGTAGTAGTCGTTGATTTCATCAATAAGGTCTTGAATTTCGCCCTCATCTTGGAAATCTTCATCCTGCATAGCATTGTATGCATCCATTAAACGCTGCTTTAAGGCTTTATCTTGAATTGAGTCAGCAGTATCCATAGCATCTAGGTCTTCTAGAGTCTGCTTTTGAATATCAGAAATTGGGTTTCCATTAGCTTCTCTGTCTGGAGCTATATTAGAAGTAGGCTTGGTATTTACATCGTTGCCTTCGAGGAATCTCTTGCTCTTAGCTTCACCGTTCTGGTCAGTGTAGTTAACAGTAACCTTACCGTTTTCGGTAGAAACGCTATCAACTGTACCTGAAGTTCCATTTGCGTTGTAGATTTTATCTCCAGCAACTAGAGACTCAGCCTTCTTGGTTGGAGGAGTTAGGTCTTCAGGTGGCGGTGGAGCACCATTAGGGTTAGGACCATTTGGAGGGCCCGGAGGGCTTGCAGGTGCTACATCAGGAGTAGGGAACTCAACCTGAGTAGGTTCTGGAATTGCAGCAGGCTCGTTAGGAATAGTTGGCTTCTCTGGAGCAATCGCCTTTTCAGGAGCAGGAAGTTTCTTGTAGCCACGCTCGTGACCAAGTTTTGTGGTTGAAACTTTACCGTCAGGGCCGACAACTTCAGCCTTAGTGTAGTCTCTTCCAAAGTTGTCAAAACCTTTTTCTAGAACTTTTCTAACAGTTCCAATTTCATTACCGTCAGCATTCCAGACTTTATCTCCAACTGAGAAATCTTCCGCAGGGATAGCATTGTCTGGAACAGTTACAGGTCTAGGTAAAAATTCAAACGGCTTTAGTGGCTTTACTGGAGCTACAGTAGGTGTAGCTAGGTAGTCTTGAAGAGAAGTGTCGCCTGGCTCACCGTGAATAACACGACGAAGCATGTCGCCAGCTCTAGTGCTAAATCTCTGCTCTACTCCATCGCGGTCGATACCGGTAAAATCAGTACCGCCATTGTCTCTAGGAGCAAAGTCCGTAATCTTTAGTAGGTCATCGTTCTCTGGATTGTTTACAAAGTCATCAACCTCAATACCAGCCTCGTCAACACTAGCCTTTTCAACTACAGGGCGGTCAAAATCAGAAGTATCTACTTCTGGACCTAGTAGGTCAGAAATGTCATCTGACGCTGGAGTATCGTTTAATACATCATCGAGTAGAGAATCTACATCAGACACATCTTCTCCGTCGAATGCATCTTGAATAGCTTTATCAGCAACTTTTGCTGCAGAGTCTGGGGCACCTTCCGCATCTGGGGCGATGTTGTTGGCAGCATAGTCATCGACTAGTTTATCAAACTCTTCTAAACCATCGGTAGAGAATTTACCTACATTTATTCCGCTAAAGTAGTCCTTATCGTAGTTTTTTGCTAGATAGTCTAGAAAATTCTTGCTCCCAGCGACGCCTAGGCCTAACTTCTTTGCTACTTTTATTGTCAGTTCTTTTGCAAGGCCGTCGTTGTATCTGTCCATGTGGTCGTTAACGTCTTCATTGTTCGACCAGAAACTGCTTCGTATGCCTTTTCTAATTGCTTTTGTTAGTTCACCTAAATCAACCCCATCGCCCTCTGCATCTGGAGCGATGTTTTTATTTTTAAGTCCCTCTAAATACTTTGGCTCTGAGACTATCTTAGGGTAAGGGTTAGTACGGCCCCAATCAACGATATCAAAAGGTTTAGCTTCAGCGGCAGCCTCGTCTGGGAGCTGAGCAATTGCTGCCTTACCTGCTGGAGTATTTTTGAAGGCTGCGTTTTCCTGACCTTCAGGGGTGTTTACACCACCATTAGCAAGACGAAGGTCATCTGGAGTGATTTCTGCTTTTTGTACATCTTCAATGTTAGGAATATCTGACTGAGCTAGAAGAGAGCCAAAAGGGTCGCTAGAGGCTTGAGGGTCGATTCCCTTAGAACGTAGGTACTCGTCTGGGAGAGTAGCACCAATCAACTCAATGTGTCTGGTATCTAGTTCATACATGCCATCAGGAATACCAAGATGGCTCATCCCCTGAACAAGAGCACGAACTCTATCTGGACTACCACTTGAACCAACTGCTCTACCAGTAAAGCCAACAAGCTTTCCAGCAACTTTTAGGGCAGAGCGAATCTCTGCACCCATCTCAATCCACTGACCTTTGTCTCTACCAAACAAGACACGAGGCTGGATTTCCCAGAAACCCTTGTTAGCACCGCTACCAAATCCGATGCCGGCAACTATTGGAGATAGGTTGTCATCGTTGTTGCCGTTGAAGAGGTTGTCAAAATAACCAGACATTGTAATCCTTCTATATTTTTAAAGGTCGGGATTGTATCCCAATAAAATTTTTACCTAGTAAAAGTGTATAGAAGTTTTGAGGAGGCTATTTGGATTAGGAAATGATTTCATTTAGTGGAATGAAGCGAGGGTCCTCGTCATCAAGGTCTTTTAGAGCCCAGTAAATAGCAGCAAACTCAGACCAGCGAGATGCCATATCCTGAGTAGGCTCTGAGACAACATCGCTTGACTCCCAGTCAGCAAAATCACTCTTCCACTGGTTGTTCTTTTCTAGCAACTTCTCGACATATGAAGAAGATGCACCAGCAAGAATTGCAGATTCTAGAGTGTCTGCCTCGTCATCATACTTCTTGATTCCGCTAGCAGCAATTGCACGAAGGTCGACTGGGAACTCAGGGTCAACTAGGTTAGTTAGAGCATCCTGGAAAGCAGCGAACTCGGCTCTTGCACTTGCAGTAAAAGGGTCAGTTAGGCTACTGTCATCTAGCAAAGCAAAACTGCTCTGGTAGTCAGCGTTCTTAGCAAGTTCACGAGCAATTCTGTCTCTAGAATCGCCACGATAAATCATACGAACTAGTCTGTTATCTTCAGTATCGAATGGGTGGGCACCAGATGCAGTTAGAGACTGTTGCTGAACAACAATGTTTAGTAAGTGACTACGGCTTAGCTCGTAGCTTTCAGTTAGGTCTGGAAGTTCTTCGTCAGCTGAGATAGCAGCAGTAAGTGGAGTATTGTATTTGAATACTGCGTCAGAAATCTTTCCAGCAGATGTCAGTGCCATCAAACGAATCTCTGCGTGGACACGCTCGATAGAGCCCTCTGGGTGTACATAAGCAGCGGCAACAACAGGGCGTAGTTCCTCTGGAAGCTCTGGGTCAGCGGCAACCCAGTTAGCACGCTGAGTGCGTAGCTCATCTGTACTTAGAGCATGCTCGCCCTTGAAGAATGGGTGGCGTGGAGGTAGCAAGTCAAAGTGATTTGTTCCAGCACTTGCAACAATGCCCTTAGTGGCTAGGTCAATGTAGTTGTTCACTTCTTTGCGAATAGCAAAGTTACGAGCAGCAATGTTTCTACCAGATGTAGCAGCATAAGCACGATTGATAACAGTGTTCAAGTCCTGTGCATTTAGACGGCGTTCTGGAAGTAGAGCCTCATTAGTAGAGTTGAAAAGCTCGATTAGTTCTTTACGGGTTAGTAGTTGGTTTTCGCTCATTTTATAGAGTGCCTTTCTTAGGAAGTAGGTCAGCGTCTGGGCTGTCGTACAGAGCAGATGCAAGTAGGGCTGCACGCTCAAATGGGTTTTCGTTGTTTTTGATTCCACGAATCCAAGCAGCACGAATTGCTGGAATAGTTTCGTAGCCGAGACCGGAGAATTCTGCTAGTGAGAATACTGCGTGCTCCTGAGATTCGTATTCATCTTCTTGAAGAATGGATACTGCCAAGAAATCATTATAGTAGTTTTTGCCTGAAGCAGCAAATCCTTTAGCGGCTAGTTCTGATTTTGGGTGGGTAGGTGGTAGTAGGTCATTGTCAGCAGTGTAGTTGCTATTCTTTGGTTCAGCTGCTTGTAGCAGGTAAGAGAATGCAGCAACACGAGACATTGCCCAGTCGTGGCGTTCTTGGTCTGGTCTACCAGATGCAGCAAAAGCTCCTGCACCACGGCGATACACTGCCTTGAACATATCTAGGTTAGCTAGGCAGTTTATATCTGCTGTAGCATTGTGCTCTACAAGTTTCTGACGTAGAGCAAGTTCAGTGTTTCGTGAGTAACGAATCTTTTTAGTTTTAGACATAGCGGGTTTCAATTCCGGTCCTTTGCTAGGTTTCTTGATATCTCCCTGTTTCAGAACTGGTGCAATTGCTCCAGCTCCTCCAGATGCGACTTTGGCTTTTTCTTCTGTAATCGGACCGCCAGCAGCCCATGCGTTACAAGTTCTAGATGCTGCACATTTAAAGTCAAGTGCTTCGCAATAGCCGAGTTCAGCTTTATCGATTGCATCCCATGCGTTTTGCTCTCCGGAACCACCCTCTGCTAGTCCACCTTCGATGCAGTCAAGCATGCTAGGAGTTCTCACAAAGAAAACGCAGTTTCCGCAAATACTTTTCTTCGACTCTTCTGAAGTTGTTTTCCAGCGGTCAGCTTTTTCTTGCCAGAACTCGTCGTTTGGCTCGTTAGGGTTTAGTGGGCCATAGCCAACGTTGTCGATGGCGTTCTGTCTGTTGTTGACGTTTAGAACGATGTCTCTAGTTGCAGGTGGGCAAGAATCTTCAGACACGGCAAACTCGGTTGCGGAAGCATTTATTGGCACACAGTTAGGGACTTTTTTACCGTCCTTCATCTTCATACCAATTTGCTTGTAGCCCTCCCAGCAAGGGTCGTCAGTTGCGAGTTCCATATCGTCTGAACTTATTAGCGTTGAGGTGAACCATGCTGCTGCTGTCACTGAGCCTCCGTAAACCTTTGCCATAATTTGAGTATGACCTGCGATAGCTTTAGAGGCACATCTGTGATGTCCATCTACTAGCTTGTACCCATCAGCATCTTTGTAAACAATTACTGGCTTTGTGATTGAGCGGGCATCTTTAAATTTGTTTGGGTCTAGGTTAGTCTGAGTTGGAATCAAGTCAGAGATGTCTAGATATTTTTCCTCATAGTCTTCTAGGTCTTTTACTTTTTGCTTTAGTTCGCCCTGAGCTAAGTAAGGAGCCTTAGAGAATATCTTCTCTATTGTTTTATCTTTTACATCAACTACGCCATCTGGAATTACAGCAAAACGACACTTGCCTTCAGACTCAACCTCGGCTGAGATGATTGCACAGTTAGAGCCACCACGATAGAGAACGCAGTTGCCACACTTGACGCCAATAGATGCGACTTCGTTTTCTTCAGCTGGAGTATATCCAGCCCAGATGCCGGTATCGTCTTCGTTGAATTTACCGTACTTGTCGGCAATTTCTAGAAGTGCCTCAGCTAGGTCTTGCTCCTCAGGAATTAAATCAATAGCGTCTCGGGCAGGGCTAGCGTTGCCCTTTCCGGACTTGATTATTTCTGAGAAGTAGTCAGCCATTAGAAACTAGACGCATCCATCTTTAGAGAAGAACGTAGCTGCCATGCCCACTTCTGGTGCATGTCGATACGCTCTGCAAGGAAGTTAGCAATGCCCTGCTCGTTGCAGTTGTTAGCAACGTTGAAAGCCTTCTTGATACACTCGTGTAGTGCGTTGTTGATTTCGTAAAGTGAAAGCAACATAGCAGATGCATCGGAAGTAATTCTGGTTGGCTCTGGGATAGAGGAAAGTTCAACAAAGTCGGTTAGAAGATAAGGTGCGTCATAACCTAACTTGCGAACATTTTCAGCAAAAGGGTCAATTGCTGAGTCGTAGTCTTCGTAGATTTCCTCAAAGAAGTCGTGCAACTGAGAGAATTCGATGCCCTTTACATTCCAGTGATATCCGTGAGCAATAAACTTTGAAAGAACAGTCGAGCCTAGGCAAATAGCAAGGTGCTTAGCTAGGTCGGTGTTTCCTTTGAAGTCGTTTGATAGTTCCATGTCTAGGTTTTCCATTAGAGTCCTAAGGTTGTGTTGGTTCAGCTAGACCCGGAGGTGGGGGTGGGCCAGCTGGCTGTTCGGTCGGTGGAGTCGCTTCGGCAGGTGTAGGTGCGGCAGGTGTTGGTGCTGGAGCTCCAACTGGAGCAGGAGCAGCATTGCTAGGTGTTGCTGGGTTTAGTAAGTTTTGAATCTCTGGTGGAACAGGAGCAACTGAGTTAGCCTGTGCCTTTGCACGAGTCGCTTCCATAATGTCTGGAGCAACAACGCCAAGCATCGCCTCAGTGAGTTCAGGTGTAATAGCACCCTTGTCAATTACAAGACGCATAGCAAGCTCCATTGGGCTTGGTGCATCTTGGTCTGAGAATCCGTGAGCACGTCTCCATGTGTCATAAGATACTGCCATCTTGCCAAAGCCGTTGTCAGCATCTGCTGCACGGTCGTTGCGAGTTGCAACTTGGCTAGGGTCGTACCAGATAACAAGACGGTTTACATCTGCCTCTGAGTAGCCAATAGAGATTAGGTACGGGCGTAGGTAGACAACAGTAAACGCATCTGAGATAAGAAGCATTAGAGGTTCGATGTGTGCCTTATAGAGGCTCTCATCGATTTGTAGGGCATTTGAGTACTTGACGTTAGCCAGACCCGAAACGATGTCCTTAGGGACGTCTAGGCCCTGCATGATGCGTTCTAGAACACGGTCAGCACGTTCTGCAAGCATAGGGTCGAATGAACGCTCAAACTTGAACTGCTTGATTTTATCGCCAAGCTCAGCAGGTCCGCGGATAATAAGTGGAACGACAGCAGAGGCTGAATCTTCATCCTTAATAGGAGTAAGCATTGCATCTACAAGTTGGTCTTCAAAGTCGTCAGCAGCCTCTTCAGGGTTGTACTGCTCGTTGTAGTTGCCATTCTCGTCATAAGGATAGTCAGGGTCTGGAGCAGCAGCAACAGAAAGACCATCTGGAAGGTAGAGAGCACCAGCGTTTAGGCGTGAACGTGCAGTCGCACGGAAGGTGCGGTTTAGAAGTAATAGCTCGGCACAAAGGTCTAACAGACCTCTTAGGCTTGAGTCGGATTCTTGGCTATAGCGTGGGTGTGATTTCCAGACGCGACCAATGAAAGAGTTCTGAGGTAGGCGAATTATGTCAGAGCCACCAGTAGACATCATTGAGGAGCCACTAGAAACATCTCTTCTAGGGTTGATGATGTAGTTTCCTTTTTGGTCAATCTGAAGTTCATCAGTTGAACGGATATCCCAGCTCTCAGGTAATCCAGTTCCAATTCGCTCTGGAACCTGAACTAGATAGCACTCACCAGTCACTTGAAGATTTAGGGCAGCATCCTTTAGAAGACCAGCCTGACCTCCGTAAGCAGAGTCTAAGCGGTCTAGTGCACGCTCAGCAGCCGCAGCTAAGTCTTTGTCAACAACCTTTGACTTACGAACAGTGATAGGTGCCTCGGCAGGGTCTTCTACAATTGCTGCATAAAGACGAATACGAGAAACAACAGAAGCAACCAAGTTGAATGCATATTTTACTTCTCCAATCGCGTCGTAGTACTCCCAAGCTTCAGTCTGCCATGCGGTAGATGCTGCTTGACGTCTAGATTTAAATTGCTGTGCCTCGCCCTTGTCGTTCATCTTGATTTGAACGGCTGCTGCAGTTAGTGGACGCGGTTGGTTATAGCCAGCAGGCTCTGCGTAAACGATTCCAAATGAATCTGTATATGTGGCAGGGTTATTAGGTCTAGCACCCGGGGTATATGCCCTAAGTGGGCTAACCTGAGGTTGCTTGCGTGGCTCTTTGCCTGGTTCACGCTTGAAAATGCCCAAAAGGGACTCCCTGTCTTATGTTAACGGAACGAATTAGCGAATTCGTGCGGCTAAGTAACCAACAATGGTTGAGATTGCTAGTACTAATGATACCACAACTGTCGCAGATGGAATTAGAAGGTATGAACCAACAATAAAAGCAGATACCCAGAGGCTAGTGCACCAATCACAAGTGATTAGATAGCCTAAATTGATTCTATCAGGTGGAAATTTGTTCCAAATCTTTTCTCGTAGTGTGGAAAAGATGGTGTCAGTCGTAATCAGGCGAGTCAGTCGGTGAACTGCAAGCGTGAGAATAAAAAAAGTAAATAAATCTGGCATTTAGTCCTTACTTGAGCCTAAAGTTTTGTATGGATTCCATCCTCGGAGTCTAGAACCGCATCCGCAGTTGTGGTCACGCTTAAAAGCAACCATTTTTCCTGACTTTGTGATGAGTCTATGGGTTGTATCGTTAGAATGAGCAGCTAAATAGGTCTCATAGTCCTCTTGGAAGACGATTTTTGCCCCTTCAGGGCTATCAATGGCTACCATAACAAGGTTTTCGGTCAAAACTACCCTTGCAGTGCCTACATAATAGACATCTTGCTGTTCTGGGTTAGCATAAAGCGTTTCAATGTTGTCAATAGTGCCTGGAGCAGCAAAAGATGAATGTGCAGGGAAAATATCCTCAATAATACGCATTATCTGACCCTAAAAGGACCGCTAGAGCCCGGTAAACGCCTATTTGATAGTGATTTTGCCCTAATTTTGCCTCCACTAAAGCCCGCAGGAGGTTTGATTAGTAGTGCAGTAAGGGCGTGAACTAGTGCATCTACTCGGTCAGGAGATTTTCCTTCTCCTGGAATCCATGTAATCATCTGGGTTTCAAGGTCTGGCATAGCTCTACCAACGTGGTGAACTCTTCCTTGGTCGTAAGCCATAGTAATTGGCTCTGCACGAAGTTGCTTACCTTGCTTAGAGTGGACTTCAAGAACCTTTACAGTCGGGTCAATTGTGTTGATAGCATTGCGAACTAGGGCTCCACCTTGGTTTACTTCGGCTACTACAGGACATCCCCACTTGCGAGCCATCTCAACTACCTTACGAGCCCAAACTTCGGGGGAACCATGGACGCTGGCGTCCTCAAGAACCCAAGCATTGCGCTTATATAGGTCGTGCTCCGAGGTAGACGCACAGACAACGATGCCACATTCGTCTCGTGGGTTCTCTGCAACAGACGGGTCAACGCCAATAACTCTTAGAGGGGTAGCCATCGGAAGAATAAATTGTCTTCCTGACTCAATTGTCTCTTCTGTCCACATCGCTCCGTCCATAGCCTCAAGCATTTCACCGTAAAGCTCTTGTCGAGCTAGGGCTGTACCCTCATAAACGCCGAGCATTGTGTCTAGATAAGCACCAGAAAGGTTTCCAGCGTTGTCCATGGTTGAACCTTTAGTGATTACAACCTTGCCGTTCTTGGATTCTTCAATAAGTTTGTAAAGAAGAGGGGTACGTTTTGGGGTAGTTGTAACTAAAATTTTAGGTTGTTGGCCTAGACGAGTTCCAACACGCAAGTTATCAAATGCGGTCATACCTGCAGCATCTGGAGTTTGTCTCCAAGCTGCAATTTCATCACCCCAAGCATGAGTAAACTGAGGTCCACGGAGTGAGTCTGGTTCGTCAGCAGTAAAAAGGGATGCAACGTTTCCGTTAGGCCAGGTTAGGCGACGCTTAGATGGTTCGTAGAGAGGTCTTTCTGAGGGTGGAGTGACATTCATAATGCCAGACTCACCTTCAACGATAACGTCACGAACGTCACCAGCAGTACGAGCAACGAGTGCAAAACGTCTTTGGCCAGTAGTTGTGTATCGAGCCTGTTCACGCACCCATTCGGATGCAAGTCTTGTCTTACCGAAACCACGTCCTGCTAAGACTAGCCATACGTTCCAGTCGCCATCAGGAGCTTGTTGCTCTGGACGACCCCAAACAGACCAATCCCAGAGTAGTGCATCCGGGTCCATGCCGTTTAGTATGGCAAATCGCTCTGCGTCAGGCAGAAGTGCGAGCTGTTCCATGATGCTTTTACCCATGAAACTATCCTAATCTATAACTATATCCCCTAGAGGGCAGTAGTCTACTTTTTTAGATTTCCTAGAGAGGATATCTTTGCCATTGTCGTGGTAAGTAATCTCCATATCAATGTTGTGTTCCCATAGTTTGGAGTGCAGGGAGTTGCTAACTGTTTCCATGCAAACTGTGCACTTTCCAAACCAGAGTGAATTATCTTTTCTAAATCCGTCTTGCGGGGCCATGACATCAAAGTTTAGACCTATTCCTCGTTCTCGAATATCTTGTTGAGGCAGAGAGAGAAGTTTGTCTGTATTGGTAAGCATTATCTTAGGCGGTTCACATCAAGAATTGGGTTGTAAACCTTAGAGGTTGCGTTGATTGGCTTTTTGTAGCCGTAGCGAACCAGACGGAAACGCAGAGCACCATGAGTAACACCTAGACGCTTTGCAAGGCGGTAAAGGGTTACGCCTTCGTTGACGTGTGCGTGGTTTAGTAGAGCTGTGTACTCTTCTGCCTCGGCACGAAACTTCTTTCCGTTCGAGCGAACCTGCTGTGCAAGTGGCTGAAGTTCTAGAAGTCGAGCAAGAGTTTCTGGAGAAGGCTCGATGTAAGTCGGGCGTACACGCTCAGGCTTTAGTGGCGGGGTTGGAATTTCAACTCCAGTATCAAGGGCAAGTTCAGTGCTAGGTTCAGCATTTGCAATTTGACGTACACGCTCACGAGTTAGGTGGCTTGCAGCTGCAATTGCCTCAAGAGTCCAGTGCTGGTTGCGTAGTTCGCGAATCAACTGGTCTCTCGTATCAGAGTCAATGATGTCCTCGAATGCCTCGAAGATGTGCTGGGGTAAAAACTGATTCTTTTTGATATAAGTAGGGGTTGTAATTGACATGTGTATTTTTCTTTCTATTAGATGTGTCATTATGTAGTATTACTTTATAGGGTTTAGTTTAGTCTGTCAAATCGGAATCTGGCTTTGACGGAGGGTTTGGGGTATCGTCTACAGTTTTACGCCTTGGCTTAGGTTTTGCATTAGGTGCAAGTCGCGGCAATCCTCGTTCTGGACGCCTTTCAGCAACGTGAACAGGAACTTCTGTGATGTCAACCTGAATCATGTTGTATTTAGTACTAGCATTTTTTACTGTGACGTCAACAACGTTGATACAAGCCTTGGTAAAGAAGGTAATCGCGTCTATTTCAGAAATTAGAGTATCTTCTGGGCACAAAATGTTTAGGCTACAGTCAAACTTCTCAAAGATACCCGTTTCTGGTAGGGCACTTCTATATTCTTCTGCGTTTTCTACTAAAAGTCTTATCATGTGTTGGTACTCGCTTTCTATTTTTATTTATTTGTGGTGTTTGTCGGCTTTATCTGGGTACATGTCCTCGTAATCGAAGTGTTCGTGGTCATGGTCTGCAGAAAGTAGCCCTACTGCGTAAGACAATACCAGAAGTGCACCAAAAGTGATAATCAGTAGTAAAACTATTGCACCGGCAAGGGTCAGAATTGCATATAAGTCAGGCATTAGCTCCCCTTTGTAGATAGGGTGGCAAGAGTTAGGGCAGTTAGACCTAGGGCAATAGGTGCGGCGACGTTTTCAGGTTGCAAGAATGCTGACAAGATGGCAGAGGCACCTAAGAGGACTGCAAGAATAGCAGACCAGACAATTGAGCGTAGGGTAATAAGTAATTTAATCATATAGACATCCTAGCACAGAAAAAAGAAAATGGTGAGACAGTTTTGAGCCATGTCTCAGGGCTGAATTTAAAGAACTAGACCTCAGGTAGTCTTTATTTGTTTAATCACCCGTACATAACGAATCTGACTGTGCCTATAGTTAGTCAGCGGCTCGATGATAGTCGTGCCGGCTCCGTAATTTGCATTGATGACTTTACCATTCCCGATATAGATGGCAGAGTGGTAAAAGTTGGTAGAACCATTGTATGCAAATACAACGATGTCGCCAACATTCGGGTTAGATACTCGGGCACCTAGATGTGCTTGTTTATTAGCCGAGTGTGGAAGGGTTATTCCGAACTGCTTGTAGGTCCAGCGGACCATTCCAGAGCAGTCCCAACCTCTAGTTGAAGAGCCGGAGAACACATAAGATGTTCTGTTGACTCTTGTCTTGAGGTATCTAACAAGCAGAGTCATTCGAGCATGGTTTCTAATCTCTTTCGAGCTAGATACACGTTGCTGGAGTTTCAACTGCACGTTACTTGGGGGTATTACTTTTACTACTACAGGCGAACCTGTTTTTTGCACTTTTCCCTCCCGTGATGCATTAGCTGCCGAAGCAGCACATCCTGCGAGAGTCAATGCTATTGCTGTTGCTATTGTTGCGAACTTTTTCATTTAGCGACCTTACCTTTCATTTCTTTAGCACTGGGGTCGTTTATTGTCGAAGTGACATTTATTCAGTTATCTATTCAGTTATGTGAAAAAGCGTATCCTCGCTTTTTGGCGGAATACGCTCTCCGTTAAAAATGCTATCACACTTTTAGGGAGGTTAATGCAAGATTAACGCTTTACGCGTTTTACCATGGCTCTGTAAGTTACTCCAGCAGCATTGGCAAGCTCACGAATTGGTACCCCAGAATTGTATAGTCTGATGCAGATGCCTGTCAAACGGTCATTTGCCACGGCAGCCGAGGAGGAGTTTGCCATCTTGGCTCGGTAGGTTCGGGCAACGGGGGCTAGCTCTTGAATGAGGGCTAGTTCATCTGGAAGGATGCCTGGAGACTTAGGGCGACGGGGCTGATAGCCATCTGGATGGGTAGCATAGTTTGGAGTTGGTAGCGGAGCAGGAGCTGGATTTTTTAAATCTGGCAACTGGTAGCGAAGGACCCAAGACCGAATGGTTGAGCGGGGGCGTGGGGGAACGAGAGCATCCCCAATGGACTGGAGAGTCCAACCTGACTGATATAGCTCATTGGCCCTTTGGATAAGTGCGTCCGGGTCGAGAGAATTTAGGTAGGTTGCCTCTGAAGGAGGGATTGGCTGACTTCTGGCCGGTCTTCTATTTTCCATATAAATATCATAGCAGAGCCGGAAGGGTATGTACTTTACTAAAGAGATGATACCTTAGCGTCTATAGCTTTTGGCCTGTCAGAGGGTAGCGGTTACTTTGGGTGCTTTCGCCAATTGTTTCCATACCCCGCATTTTCACCCACCACCAAAAGTATTTACCTAGGTAAGTAATAATCATTAGGACACGAACGAATACAAATAACTCGTTCGCACCCTAACGATACCCACACCCGTTACCACACCCACACCCACAGCACCACAACTATTTACCTAGGTAAATAAAAATAATAATCATTAGGATACAAATGAAATACTTACCTAGGTAAATAAATAATCATTAGGATACAAACAAATAATTACTTACCTAGGTAAATAAAAATAAATCATTAGGACACAAACAAATAAGCACACACACAAAAAAAATCATTAGGACACAAACGATTACAACAAAGCATTAAGACAAACACAAGCACACAAAAAACACTTACCCGCAAACAAACAAACACATACACACATACAAACAAAATACATACACACAACTAAGAACTACAAACATACACACACACATACACACACCAGACCAGACAAATAAATAAACACACATACACACACACACAAACACCAGAGCAGACCAGCACAATCAAGCACACACAAACTTAAGCCCCGCAAACAAACACATACCTACACACACCTAAGCAACTAACCCGCAAACAAAGCACACACCTAGACACATACCCGCACACATCTACACACACCTAATCCCCTACCTACTAAGCCCATACCTACACACATACACACATAAGCGGGAACAAACCCCCTATTTTACTGAAAACACCCCACTCTAAAAAGCCCCTACAAGCCCCTACAAGCCCTTACCCCCAGAACAATACAAACACACACACCCCACTCTAAAAGTCTGCCCTTGCTCAATCTCGCAGGACACTTTTGTTCCCACTTATCTAAAAGTAAAGCCCCCCTTGACTACTACCCGCAGACATCAACTTTACATAACTACTTTACATAATCACTAACAAACACCTAAGCACACCTACACAAACACACAAAGCACACACATACATACAAACCCCCCAACTACTTACCCGCACACAAGCACACAAACAAACTACTAAGCAAACCTAGACACACTTACCCGCATACAAACACAAGCACACACAAACAAAGCTTCAAACTAAGCACACACAAGCAAGCACCCGCACAAAGCAAAGCCCCCCTAGTCTATGACTAAGGGGACTAGCAAGGTTAGGCTAGGGTTAGCCCCAAGAAACTTCCCAACTTCTAACCCAAGAATACTCCGCAATCTTTCGCAGAGAATTAAGAACTCTCTCTTGGTAATCGTTTAGTGGCAAGTTATCCAAAGCACTAGCAACCAACTCAACCAACTTATCCGCAGAGATAGAACCAGTTAAGTCATCTCCGTCTATACCTAGCAGGGATAAGATACCCCAAGCGTTACCATTAGCAAGATTAAGTTCAGGGAACTCAACCGCAGGAATAGGAAACAGGACATCACTATCCATTAAGCAGTAAGTATCTACACAAGCAGACTTACCCGCATAGCGAGCCTTATTAGCAGAAACATAATCAGGGTAAGTAACCCCAGAAACCCAAGCACCGCAAGCACAGGTTAGGGTATGAGCAATAGAAACACTTTCAGGTGTAGCAGGTGAAAAAGTAACAGACATTTTGGAACTCCCTTTCGCCCGAACCTTTCGGGCTTATGTAATAAGCCTACACTATACCCGCATAAAGTCAAACCATAACACTAAGAACTTTATAACAAATAGATAACAACGCACTCTCAGGAAACTCTCAGGAAACTCCCAGACTAATAACCCGCATACAAACCCAAACACCCAAACACCCACAAACACCAGACACACAAACAAACCAACAACTTCACACTAAGCCGTAAAGTTTAGGTATTCATTTTTTCACCAGATAGAAAAAAAACAAACAAACACCCGCACAAAAAAAGAACCCCCGCAAGAATAATCAAGCGGGGGAACTTTCGCAGTTTATTTATTTATTGGTGTTGCCCTTGATAATGAACAGCAAACTAATCATCATCACAACGCCCGCATAAGTCGCAGTGTTAGACATTGCCATAACGCCAGCGTGGTCGCCAGCAAAAACAGCAACCCAAGCCCGCACACCATCTACAACAAAGTAAAGCAGTGAAACAAGAAAAATAACTTTCGCCATTTCTCGCCCTTTCGTTTTGGTAATCAACTTGATTACAAATTAAGTCTAGCACCTAACCCGCATAAAGTCAAGCACATTTTAGATTAATCTGTTTTATCTTTCACATAGAAAACTATGTTCGCAGTGTCCAACTTGTCCGCAAGAATTGCCAAGCGTTTCGCAACGCAATCCACGCAAGCATAATGAACTACGCCACTAGCAAGCGTGATACCAAACCACGCAACACGCCCGCAACAAGCAACATTGCCCGCCCTAGTCGTATCTAATACAAAGTTGCTACATCTCGGCACATCTTTTACTATCATTTTATTTGCCCCTTTCGCTAGGCTATGCCTAGCCTAACACACACCCCGCACAAAGTCAAATCACAACACACCCGCACACAAACCCGCCCGCCTACTTGGTGAAAAAATGAATACCCCGCAAAACAAAAAAAACAAACAAACCCGCAAGCAAAAAAATACCCGCCCAGAAAACTAGGCGGGTATCTAACTTTTACTTAGGCACGCATACCCGTTGAGATAATCAAGATTGTTGCCCCAACTTTCTCAGCTTCAAACTTGGCGATTGCTTCTTTCTCGCTAGTTGCTTCAACAATCGTGTTGCCTACATTTCCATTTAGACTAAAAACAAAACCGAAACGCTTCATTTCTCGCCCCTCTCTTTTCGTGGTAATCATTTGATTACAAAGTAATCATACACCCGCAAGCAAATAAAGTCAAGTTAGACACGCCCACCGCACAAGTCCCCGCACAAATAAAAACCCCCGCACAAGTGGCGGGGGTTAATTATTTGGAATTAGAGCGGTTGCCCGCAATTCGCACATTCGATGTGTTCAGCACAATCGTTGTCGCATTCCCAACCAAAATCTTTTGGCGTGGTAACCTTCCAAGTTCCCGTGTTGCTAGCAAATCCGCAAAGTCCGCACTTGTCGTCCTTGTTGATGTCGTTGCTCATCTTGTCCCTTTTCTTTATGGAATTATCAAATCAACTTTTGTTGATACAACAATCGTAGCACATAACCCCGACAAAACAAAATCCTAGGTTGCCGTGGTGTGTTCGGGTGAAAAAATGAATACACACACAAACCCGCAAACAAAAAAAAACGGGTTGCCCGCATAGCAAGCAACCCGCATAAAAATAAAAATAGTTAGTTAGTCAAGTCCATAGGCACAACTGAATTGGTTACCAATCTTCACCACCGCCATCATAGCCGTAGTCTTCATCAGTTCCAAAACCCGCAGACGCTAACGCATCTCCGTCAAACCAACTTTCGTCTGGTTCATAACTTTCATCTTCCATAAAATCAACCCCTTTCGTAGCAGTTATGGTTGCTAGCCCCTATTTGTTGATAAGGAAATAATCCCGCAAGTTAGTAAAAACTTTCGGGGGAAAAGTCGTGCCTATGGAGTTGAGAAAAAAACTAGTAGGTGCGAGCGGACAATTCCCGAGGGAAGCCTTGCTCGACTACCTTAGTAGTCTAGCAGACATCTAAACAAAAGTCAAGTTGCGACACAGAATTAGTTTTTAGTTGTCGTATCGGGTGAAAAAATGAATACTCCGCAAACTAGCTTCGGTGAGCAACCCGCAAGCAACTAACTCGCCTCTGCCCGCATAGAGAAACCCCCCTAACTAAATCTGGCTAGGGGGGACTTCTCACTAACTAACTAGAAACATAGATTAGCGGTGCAGTGCCTAGTGTGTCCAACTCTGTTCGGGAAACTACAATTAAAGTGTGCGACAGGGTGTCCTTGCTTACACTCTCGGCAGTTCTCAATCTCGGCTTGCTTGGCTTGCTCGGCTAGTTCTGCTCGCTCTCTCGCTCGCTTGGCTCTCTCCGCAAGTTCGGCTTTGTATTCTAGGCTTTCGCTTTTCTTCGGTGCTTTTAGGAACTTCTCAATAAGGTCGCTAGCCCCTTGCTTGCTCAAATCAGTTGCTAGGAACTTTTCCAACTCCGCAACCAAACTTGGTGCGTATTTCTCTCTGGCTAGTTTTCTTAGAAGACCCAACTGCTTTTCAGTAATTCTGTTTTCCATTTTGTTGCCCTTTCATTTTTGCCCGCCAAACTTTTTTCTGCTTGGCTTGACTTTACAAGTCAATTATACCACCAACACCTAGCCAAAGCAAATCGCCACGCCACCCGTGTTGCTGGTCGTGCGTAGTATTCATTTTTTCACCAATACCGCAAGCAAAAAATAATCGCCTAACCTTTCGGCTAAGCGATTACCTTAATCCAAAGTTATCTGGCTATTAGTTGGATAATAATAAAAACTAAAAACAATCCGCAAGCAACTCGGCAAGCAATCTCATCTTGTCGCTTGCTCTTAGTTTGCTCTGGTGTTAGTTCTCTCTTGCTCATTAGTTCCACTCCCTTAGTGCCTTAGTTAGTTTAGCGTTGCGAGTTCTCGCACGCTTGTCCGCCTTGTTGGCGTGAGTTCCGCTAGCGTTGCTCTTGGCACGCTCACGCAAGATTACCGCAAGTGCTTTGGCTTCAGCGTTGCGAACCGCTTGCTCTGCTCTGTTTAATTTAGACATTTTTGACCCTTTCATCTTGTCCTAAGACAAGTCTAACACACACCTAAGATAAAAGCAAATCGCCCCCGTGTAGTGTCGTGCGTTAGGTGAAAAAATGAATACTGCCCGCAAGCTTAAAAAAATACCCGCAAGCAAGCAACCCGCAAGCGAGCAAGCAAAAGCGGGATTAGGTTTCCCTAACCCCGCCTTGCTCAACTTCTAGCGGAAGATGTTAACAATCACCTTGTAGGCGGTTAGACGCTTAGTTGCTTCGTATGCTTCTGGATACATCTCGGCAAGTTTCTTGCTGTCGTTTGTGGTGCGTGTGCGTTCGTCAAGGCGAGCAACTTCTAGATTGCGGTGAGTTAGCAAAGTTGCTTCACCAAACGCTTCCAAGATGTCTGCCTTAAGTTGTGTTTCTTCTTTTTCTAGGTTCGCAATCAACGCCTTAACTTCTGCGTAACGAGAAACCTTGTTAACTGTTTCAGTTGTAGCCTTAGCAGATACTACATCTGCGGTTTTTAGAATGGTAGCCATTTGGCGACCCCTTTCGTTTATCAAGGTTTCGGCGGTTGCTTCTATTTTCCCTTGATGTAATCAAGTATAGCATTTAGGTAAGACAAAGTCAAACTGCGACACACCCGCAAGCAACTCGGGTGAAAAAATGAATACACTTCCCCGCCCGCAAAAAAACTCCCTAACTTGCCGTGAGAGAGTTCCGCCCGCAGATAAAAAAATAATCCCCCCGCATACGCAGGGGGACTACTTTTGACTAAGGCTTAGGCTCTGCCTACAACTTCCCAAGTGAACGGCTTGCCTTCGGCTAGTTCTATGGTTTTCTTGATGATTTCCTCTGCCTTCTCCCAAGAGTGAACCTCATAAACAGGGTGAATGTTGTTTGCTTCATCGTGAATGATTAGTGAATAGATTTTCATTTGTTTCCCTTTTCTTTTCGTTTAGTTGTAATCTTTTGATTACATAGTAATCTTACCACCACTCGCAGACATTAGCAACTCGCCACGCCAAACTCGTATACAGGGTGAAAAAATGAATACGCCATCGCAAAAAAAAATAAATCCCCCGTGATTAGCGGGGGACTTAATAAGTTTAGTTTTACTTTCTGTTTCTACGCCTAATAAATCTAGGCAACTCCGCAACCGCAAGCAAGGTTGCGACAAAGAGCAATAGAAACGCCAAACTAAATCCAATCTCAAAGGCTCGCTCGTTACCCTGAACTAATCCAAAGTAAATCCCGCAACCCGCAGACCATAGACCTAATGCTGTAAGTAGAAACTTCATACTTTCCTCCTTCTCAAACTTAGCATTTCTAAGTTCTAATACAATCATACACCCTAGCACCGACAAACGCAAACTCCCCGTGTTGCTGGCGTGCCTCTGGTGAAAAAATGAATACGCCCGACCCGCATAAAAAACTAGGCGAGTGTTTCCACCCGCCTAGTCCAAACTTGATTGCTTAGAAACTCCAAGCACCAAAGTCTATGTCGCTGGCTTCTCTACGAGCATCCATCCAAGCACTCTCGCCAAAATAACCCTTTGACTTGTTGGTGATTAGATTGGTTACTCGCCAAAACTCAGCGTCAAACGAGTTAGGCGTGCCGTCTGGAACAACCTTGTAACCTGCGGTGTTGCTGGCGGTGGTGTATTCGGCAATTCTAACTTCGGCATACTCAACACGAACTAACCCGCTGGCATACCTTACTTCCCAAGAACCCTTTGGAACATCTTTGATACTAGGCTTTCTTGACACTTTGTCCCTTTCAGTTGGTTAGACTTTCTAACCTAACTAATACAATTATACGACCAATCACCGACAAACGCAACTCGCCACGCCACGACCCGTGAAGCTGTGAAAAAATGAATACCCGCAAA
>Ga0209087_1000332_pt1 | contig 31591 bp, 43 predicted proteins | sample S_130805_EF_Meta_FD_187321 | JGI IMG/M metagenome (GOLD analysis project Ga0209087, IMG submission 187321) | Freshwater microbial communities from Lake Simoncouche, Canada to study carbon cycling - S_130805_EF_MetaG (SPAdes) (version 2) | ecosystem: Environmental > Aquatic > Freshwater > Lake ... | reverse complement strand
TGGACAAACTACCACTCCCAACCAAGCAGTTCACACACAAGAAGAAGATGCCTTGCGTAGAATGATGGAAATGGCTGGACTGGCAGAAGCAGCCAAGCCTGACTTCTTGGACATGGACAAAGATGGCAACAAAGAAGAGTCAATGAAAGACGCTGTCAAAGACAAAGAAGAAGACAGTGTGGAAGAAAGTATTCGTCGCATGCGAGAAATGGCTGGCATTCAAGAAGCCAAAAAAGAAGTAGACGAAGAAAAAACTGAAGAAGGCAACTTGTTTACTGGCAACTTGGCCAAGGCCCGTGCAGATGGCAAAAAACAAGCTGACTTAGACGGCGACGGTGACATGGAAAAAGTGCGCGAAAGTATTTTTTCTTTGAACAATCAATGGAAAGCATACAAGGGGTAAATCATGATGAGACCTTACAGTGAAGTGGCAGCAGAAATTGCACAACGAAATGCCAACAATTATGTTCCGCCTGCTATCCCCGCAGTAAAACAAACACCTGTGGAAATCCCAGGTGTGATGTATCAAGCACGAGAACTATTTCAGCCCATAGTCTCCAAACCTGAAGGTAACAAATAATGGCAACCGTAGTACAAGTCGTAAATGCCGTAGGCAACACTCTTTGGACCACAGACCGAGTGGAATTTGCCACGTCACTGAGCAATGTGACATTTCAAGTCAGTGCTGTACAGTTGACTTATGCACAGGCCAATGGTACACCTGCCAATGCTACAATGACCACTCCTGTGGGCAACTTGTATGCCAATGCTATCAGTGTGCCGGGCAATGCTGTGGCACAATACTATGTGGGTGCTGGCAACTACCTAAACATTCTCACAGGTACCGGCGGTTTTACTGCCACAGCACTGGGCACAGCAACCTCAGCCACAGCAGCCAGCAATGGCATAGCAACTCCGGCCACATAATATGAGAGCACAGGAGTTTGTGGCCGAAGACCGAGCAGGCAAGATCAGCACACGCAATCAAAATGCCACTGTGGGCTTGAACCGGTTTCGTGACGCTGAGTTTGCTGACCGCACCTACGAACTCAATAGAATTATGATGGCTGTGGCCTCAACTGATGGAACATTTGTGCCTGAACTGGACGGCGAATCATGGGCAGGTCGCAACAATATTGCGGCACCATATACTCCTGAAGAACAAAACATGTTGAAAATGGCCTACAAGGCCATTGGCAGTCATCATGACGATTTGAACAACGGTGATCTACACAGTCAAGAACATCCTGCTGTGAATGTTACCAGTCCTGTTCAAGCGTTCAAAGGTTATCCTCGATGAGAGCACGAGAGTTTATCACTGAAGACACAAAGTTGCCTCCCGAGCAAGCAGATCCCATGAATCATGTGTTCACATTGCCTGGAGTACAATCCAGCGATCCATATCAGATTTATCGACTGGGTGTGGCCATGGCTCGTGCCAGAAGTGATGCTGGAACAGATGGCATTGCTGACAACTTACCAGACTGGTCACCCAAGGCAGCGTTTGGAGAAGATGCAGTGATTGGTGGATTTAATGCTAGTGTTGAACCAATAATTGATCAAGCATTGAAAATGGCCGGCCTTCCTGCTACCAAAGTACAAGTCAGCACACCAAACAGCCTGGAACCTGCATCTGTACAGAAACAAAGTCCTGTACGGGCATTTGCTGGATACCCTAGATAATGGCAAATCCACCACCACCATACTCAGACATCACAGGCATCAGCCGTGCAGTGATGAAAGACAACGCACAGACAACCATTGCCAATTATGATGGCAATGCTCGTCCAGGTGAACTGGTGGCCAATCTAACAGTAAACCCACCAACTCTATACATAGGAAACAATGCTGGTCAACTGACTACTATTTTTTCAGGCGCAGCTCTGAGCTTTGGTTCCTGGTACAGCAATGTTACACAAACAATCGCAGCCAACACTGTTGGTAATATATCCGTAAATAACTCAGCATATGAACAAGGAGTCACCGCCGCAGGCAATGTATGGACTGTGGCCAACGCAGGAACCTATAACATACAAGTCAGTTATCAGTTTACCAAGACCGACGGCGGCACAGATTTTGCTGAATCATGGTTGGCCAAAAATGGCAACAATGTTGCCAATACCAATACTCGAATACGATTGACAAATGCCAACGATTATGTGATATTCGCTCTCAATTTTGTGGAAGATTTTGCAGCCGGCGACACATTTCAGTTGAGATGGTACAGTCTTGATCCCAACATACAACTGTTGGCCATTGCCGCCCCCACAAACCCTGACAGACCCGCGATCCCTTCTGCAATTGTGACCTGTGTGCCGGTGGGCGTATGACATCAAACAGTCTAATATAAATACCCAATGAAAAAACTCATCCTACTTCTACTCATCGTTCCTGTACTGGTCCTGGCACAACCCAAACAAAAGCCTGGTGTGACATATGACGCACAAATCACTCGTGTGATCGACGGCGACACAGTGGCATTCCACGCACCGTTCCTGCCAGACCCGCTGAAAAAAGAACTCAGCATCAGAGTGTTTGGAGTGGACACTCCTGAAAAAGGACATCGTGCAGCCTGTGCCAGTGAAGCACAACGCGGCGAAGCAGCGTCAGCATTTACCAAACAAGCTGTCGCACAAGCCACACAGCGCCAAATTGTGCTCATGGACTGGGACAAGTATGGTGGGCGTGTGTTGGGCGATGTCATACTCAACGGACAAAGTCTGCGTCAAATGTTGATTGTGAATGGCTATGCTAGAGAATACTACGGCGAAGCCAAAACAAGCTGGTGCCAGTGATCAGCCTGTAAATAAGGCATGAGCAACTTCTACTGTGCAGCCCCCTGGCGAGGTCTGCACATCAATCCCCGTGGTGATGTGAAAACTTGTTGTGCTGGCAACCCCAACATGCTGGGCAACCTCAACAGTCAAACAATAGAACAAATACTTAATAACAAATTGATGGCTGAAATACGTGGGAGTTTAGCACAGGGGCAAGTACATGAGTATTGTTCAAACTGTGTACGGGCCGAACGTTTTGGTGCAGACTCAGAACGTGCTTGGCACAACAATGTCAACCCTGAATTTGATTACAGCACTGCCGGTGATCAATATCACTATCCTGTGATAGTAGATGTGCGTTGGAACACCACATGCAATTTCAGTTGTAACTATTGTGATCCCAGCGCCAGTAGCAAGTGGGCACAGTTAAAGCAAGTTCCGTTCCGATCAGGCACAAGATCTTACTATGAACAAGTGTGTGACTTCTTGGAACAACATCACAACCACATACACGAAGTAGCCCTAGTAGGTGGTGAGCCACTTCTGCTGCCCGAAAACGAAAGATTATTAGATGTCATACCCGAGAGTGCTATTGTCACACTGATTACTAACTTGAATGTAGATTTGCAAAACAACCGGATATTCCGCAAGTTGGCACAACGTAAACGAGTTGGCTGGAGCATGAGTTTTGACAACATAGATCAACGTTTTGAATATGTACGGCATGGCGGATCATGGACCATGCTTCAAGAGAACTTGAAGACTATACAAGGCCTGATGAAATCACAGGGCCAATGGGGCGGGGTACATGCGGTGTACAGTATCTATAATGCCACACGCATCTGTGAGTTTAGACAGTTTACGGAATCAGCAGGTGCCACAGTGTTGTGGCAAAATTTGTTTCAACCTGAATATTTGGATCCATTTTTGCATGGACCTGCTGTGGCTCGATTAGCTGCAACCGAGATTGAACAATTTTATACTATGAATATTGCTACACCTGCTGAACGTCAGTTTTTTGATCAGGCATTGAATAACTACCAATCAGTTCAACAAGAACGTGCAGGAATAACACACCAATTCAAGCAACACATACAAGAAATTGAGACAAAGTACCATCCTGACACAGTAGGTAAGTTTCAACAACTATGGCCTGAACTAGCAGAAAGCATATTATGATTTCACCACCAAATAAGAATTTAGAAACAGTACTGGTCAAAGCACCGCACCGTAAAGAAGTTTACACCGAAGATGAACTTGTAGAGTTTGCAGCCTGTGCGGATCCTGTGACAGGTCCACTGTATTTTATGGACCACTTCTTTTTTATTCAGCATCCCACACGCGGCAAGATGTTGTATCATCCGTTTGACTACCAAAAGCGATTGATTGCTACCTATCACGGTTATAGATACTCAATATCATTGATGCCTCGACAAACAGGCAAGTCAACAAGTGCCGCTGGTTACCTTTTATGGTATGCAATGTTTGTGCCTGACAGCACAATTCTAGTGGCTGCACACAAATACACCGGCGCTCAAGAGATCATGCAACGTATTCGCTACGCATATGAATTGTGCCCCAATCATATCCGAGCAGGCGCCACCAGTTACAACAAGAATAGTTTGGAATTTGAAAACGGTAGCCGTATTGTTGCACAGACCACAACTGAAACAACTGGACGGGGTATGAGTATTTCGCTCCTGTACGCTGACGAATTTGCGTTTGTACGACCCACTATTGCTCGAGAATTTTGGACTTCTATCAGCCCCACGCTGGCCACGGGTGGTAAAGCAATTATTACATCAACGCCAAACTCAGACGAAGATCAATTTGCGTATCTATGGAAAGGTGCCAACAAGACCCAGGACGAGCATGGCAACACCACAGAACTGGGCATCAATGGATTCCGTGCATTTCGTAGCGACTGGCGTGAACATCCAGATAGGGATGAGCAGTGGGGGCTGGAGCAATTAGCACAGTTAGGAGAAGATCGATTCCGGCGAGAAATGGAATGTGAGTTTGTTATCAATGACGAAACCTTGATCGCTCCTACCAAACTCTTGGACCTAGAAGGGGTAGAACCCAATCGCCGAACAGGACAAGTGCGTTGGTACAAAACTCCAGTCAAGGACAAGATATACATTGTGGCTTTGGACCCTAGCCTGGGCACCGGGGGCGACCCTGCTGCCATACAAGTGTTTGAAGCAGATACTACAGAGCAAGTGGCTGAATGGCGCCACAACAAAACAGACATTCCCACACAGGTCAAACTGTTGGCTGACATTGTGAATGAGTTATATGAAATCACAAAAGATGACAAAAAGATATACTATAGTGTGGAAAACAACACCATTGGAGAAGCTGCACTTATCAGCATTAACGAGTACGGAGAAGAAAACATTCGAGGCTACTTCTTGAGCGATAACTCAGTGACAGGCACAACAGGACGTAGATTCCGCAAAGGATTCAACACCACAAACAAAGCCAAACTCACAGCTTGCAACAAATTCAAAATTCTTGTGGAATCTGGGCGCATGAAACTGTACAGCAGACCCTTGATCTCTGAGCTCAAAACTTTTGTTGCCGCCGGTGGCAGTTATGCTGCCAAACCTGGAGAAACAGACGATCTTGTGATGAGTTCGCTGTTGGCGGTACGCATGCTGATGATGTTGCAGACGTATCATGCAGAACTAGACACACAAATGAAAGATCATGGCGATAACATCATTGAGCCAATGCCGTTCATATCAATGCTGCGCTAAATACACAACTATGACAATGGAAGCATTACCTCAAGATCTAGCAGACTTTCTGGTTACCAAGAACTTTGACCCAGAATACTTTGACGACCAAGGACAGCCTGCCGAAGCAGGCAAAGCCAAAACCATAAAATTTGACTATGTTTCGGGGTCAGGCAAAAACTACGGCACAGCAGTGTGTGTGGTAGCCAGCGATGAACTCAGCTTGTTCTACGGAGACAACTTGGGTCGGGGCATGGAGCCCGAAGACAAAGATGAGTGGTACAGCTTTTTGGAACAACTCAGCAATCAAGCAGCCAGTCATTCAGCGACATGGAGTCCTAGAGACATCAACCAACTCAAACACACACTTGCTGGCATTGCTGCCATCAAAGAAGGCTTGTTTGAAGGCTATTATGGCAACCGGAAAGTTAGCTATATGGGCGAGCAAACGCAAGCACGACTGGTGATCAATCACAATCGTGTGTTGGGCGAAGAAGACAAACGTTATCGCTATGTGGAAAGTTTGTTTATTGAAACTGCTGATCAAGAACGTTTCCGTTTGCCATTCAAAAGTTTGGCAGGTGGCCGAGCCATGCTAGAACATGTGCGCCAAGGCGGGCGCCCATATGACATACGTGGAAACCACATCACCGAAGTTGTGAGTGAAATGGCTGTGTTGAGTCGTTTCAATCGTGCGCAACACAATCGTGTGTTTGAAGGTGTCACACAAGAGCTTGTGGAAAGCGCACGGCAATACTATCATAACCTACAAGAAACCGTCAAGCATCTTGGCAGCCCACGTGGTTATCAAGCATACTTTGAAAGCTGGGCTCCTGACCAAACAGGTGAGGCCGAAGCCCTGGTAGAAAATCTACGCGACTTGTTTGTGGAACAAACACTGGACGCTAGAATTGAAGCTGCCTTGCCCACACTGGCCAAGATACAACAACAAGGAAACAACATGAAAGAAGCTGAAATATTTGAAAACTGGATCAACAATCTCAGTGAAGGCACCTGGGCCCTGCCAGAAACTCCTGAGCAACAGGAAAAACTCAATCGGTTGATGAGTGCAGAACTCATTGTTGGTCCTGATGCCACAAATGCCACAGAACAGTTGTATGATGTTGTGGGAGATGACGAGCTGTTTGACATCCTCAACGACTTGGCCGACAAGAGTCAAGGCCGTGCCAACTGTTGGGACGACTCAGATGTACAACGCAGACTGGCCGAACTGGGAATCCAAACCCCCCAAAGCACCCAAGCAGAACCTGCTGATGTGCCACAAGACACAGCACCCCCTGTGAAAGAGCAAGGCATGGCCGAAGGCGAAGGCAATTTTGAAAAAGCACTCGACACACTAAGCGGCAGTTGGAGTGGATGGCACAAAGATGAATCATCAGATCCCAACATAGAAAAATATTTCTTTGATGACGGTGAGGGCGGCTATTACGCTGGCGGCACTATTGAACATGATTTACGAACTGGTCAAGTAACTGTTGACTATAGTGGTGATGAGTACCATGGTCCTGATGTAAAAGGAACATTTGATAATTTTGGTGACGCTATGAGAGCCTTGAGAGGCGACGGCGGCAATCACGGTGGAAGAGCCCCCAACTTTGATAGATTGGCACACCGAACACCCCATGGCCCAGACGATTTGCGTAAAACAGATAGAACAGGTCGTAAAGGTACGATTGGTGGCGGTTATGCAAACAAACTCAAAGGCAGCATTGAATATAACAAAGGTAAATTAGGCCCCAAAGGTGTGCTGCCAGAAGGTGACAACCAGGCCACATTTGTAGAAAACAACGAATTGAGTCGCATACTCCGACACGCTGGCGTGCCTGTAAGCGAAGGTGTATTGACAGATTCTACAGGCAGCACATTGGAACACATCAAAGACACATTCAAGCGTGACATCAAAGATTTTACTACAACTGGTGAAATGAGTGATCATTTGTTCCAGGCATTGTATGACTACTATTTTGATGACATGCCATATGGTACAAAGAAAGCCAGAGACGGCGATCCATATGAATGGGTAGCAGATCGTTTTGCTGAAGATCTTGGCATTGATGAAGGAGCAGCAGTTGATGCTTTCATGGCAGGCAAAAGTCCAGCCATTGCACATTTTGCCGATCAATTGGATAAAGCATCTTCTGTTAACGAAAGCTCATGTAACATGACTGCTGAAGGTGAGTACTGCCCCGAACACGGCTTGGCCGAATGTGGTATGTCTAGTGGTGGTGCAGTGGGCATGCCTTACAGCATGGGCGAAGCACAAGCACTACAGGATCCAATCAACTCAAACTCAGCAATGACCGGTTCATACTACGAAGGTAAAGAAACGGACATCCAAGAAGGCGATGCACTTCTGGCAAGAATAAAATCACTGGCTTTGCTCAGATGACATAAATACTCTTGACACGTAGACAAAGAGCGCATATACTACTACAGTGTTTGCGCTTTTTTGTTTGTGAGTCACAGGCAACTAAGATCTAAACATTTAGATAGGCAACATAACATAGGCAACTTATCAAGGAGAAAAAACTATGGCATCATTAGCAGAAATCAGAGCAAGACTACAGGCAGCAGAGGGTAACAAAGGTGGGCAATCCACCGGTGGAGACAATTCAATTTATCCACATTGGAATATGGAAGAAGGACAAAGTACAACACTGCGATTCCTTCCCGATGCAAATACAAAGAACACATTTTTCTGGCAAGAACGAGCAATGATTCGTTTGCCTTTTGCTGGCATCAAAGGCGAAGGGGATTCCAAACAAGTGTACGTACAAGTACCTTGTGTGGAAATGTGGGGCGATGCATGTCCTATCTTGGCAGAAGTGCGCACCTGGTTTAAGGACAAGAGTCTTGAAGAAATGGGTCGCAAATACTGGAAGAAACGCAGTTACATCTTCCAAGGCTTTGTGCGTGAGAACCCACTGAGCGAAGACAAGACTCCAGAAAATCCCATCCGACGTTTCATTATCGGACCACAAATCTTTGCCACCATCAAAGGTGCACTGATGGATCCTGAACTGGAAGAAATGCCCACAGACACCTTGCGTGGCCTGGACTTCCGAGTCAGTAAAACTGCCAAGGGTGGCTTTGCTGACTACAGCACAAGCAAATGGGCACGTAAGGAATCAGCATTGACTGAAGCTGAACAGGCAGCAATTGCCACACACGGCTTGTTTGACTTGAGCACATTCTTGCCCAAAAAACCCGGTGATGTTGAGTTGAAGGTGATCAAAGAGATGTTTGAAGCGTCAGTAGATGGACAACCATACGACACCGAACGTTGGGGTCAATACTTCCGTCCCGCAGGTATTCAAGCACCTGGCGGAGCCGGCGCCGCACATGTGGATGAGGACGCACCTGCACCTGCACCAGCAGTCAAGCCTGCACCAGTGGCAACACCTGCACCAGCAGACAATGGTTTTGATGACGACGATGTTCCTGCAGCAACCGCACCAGTGGCCAAGCCTGCAGCCTCAGGACAAAATGCCCAGGACATCCTGGCCATGATCCGTAGTCGTCAGAACAAATAATAACACTGTGACAAACACAACAGAGTACAATAACGGATTGCACGTATTTGTATTCTGTTGTGCTGACTACAAAGATATAGTTGACGAATGTATCGAGTCAATTGATCAGTTTGTTACTGATCCAATCTTGTCAAGAAATATAGTATCAAACACCACAATTGACATTCCTGGATATAACTTGATCAGAGACAGAGATTTTTGGTCAATGCTAGACCCGGACTTTAGCTATAAAAATTTGTATAACCATAACTGGATCAAACAACAAATTTTTAAACTGAATCTTAATAGAATTGTCAAGGGACATGCACTGGTAATTGATGCAGAAGTTCGATTTCAGCAACCAACTCAATGGATTGTTGACAACAAACAAACAGTATTTTATGATGATCGTTGGCCACTACACGATACTACCGAATTTGTCAAGCGATCAATAAATGTCAACGTTGATTCAGATAAAAGTTTTATAGTAGAGGCAGTAATTTTTTCAACTGATATCCTTGAAGAAATTCAAGTAACAATTGAAAAATTGCATTTATTACCTCAGTTGACTGTGTATCAGCAGTTGATGTTTGATGATCCTACTTCTATCAACCCATCTCTTACAATGTTTATGTCTGAATATGACATGTACATCAATTATTTGATCAATGTTCGTCCCGAAAGAATCTCTACATTAATCAAACGCACATCTGATTTGATATTTTACAGCAAGGTCTTTGATAAGACAAGTAACTCCATAGGAAATCAAACCAGTTGGATAACGTTTTACGATCAAATTAGAGATCCTTCTTGGCCGGATTGTGACAAAGAAGAAGATTTTTATAATTTGCCCGAGCACATCCAGACTGAATGCGTTGAAGTATTTGGTTACCGACCTAGTAAATCAAACCATTGACTAATATAAATTTTAATGCTGATAATTTAATTATCATGTGGTATCCACAGTATGCTGGTGGAAAATTTATAATGAACTGTTTATCATTGAGTCAACACTGTGTTCCAATGGATATTGAATCTTGCGAATATTTGTTGAAACACCCGGTTGATTATGCATATAGATTGTCTTCAATAATGAAGACCTTGCCGCACAAAAATAATATGTCACAGTGGTTTGATTACGAATTCAACAATCAAGATTTTTACGATGATGCCTCATTTTTATTCAAGTCTGAGTTTTTTGTGTTTGACAGAATGCAAAAAGGTATTGTGTACAACTATGGAATAGACAATAGAATATCAAACCTAATAGATAAGAATATGGATTTTTTTGCAGAAACTAGGTCTAATAATTTTGAGCATATTTCTCAGTACGTATCGTTATGGCCAAACTCTAAAATAATACTGTTGACCAATTGTCAAAAATTTCAAGAAATTGCATCGTTTAAAAAAAATAAATCTCAAAAAAAATATTCAGCAGCAAATTATTGTGGCAATGAATGTGAAGAAAAGTACAACGCACTAAAAGGTAATAGCTGGCCATCTTGGGAATTGTTCCAACAGAATTATTACAATATTGATCGTATCGCAAAGCATATTACCATAGATCAGGACATAATAACAGAAATAAAACAGTTCTATCCATGGTACAATATTAGCAATCCAATTTTTAATTTAGATGTAGATAATACATTTTTTGACAAGGATAATTTTTTTATTTGTATAAAAAAATTATACAATTGGCTGGGTTATGATGATTTTAACGAAGACTTGTTATTACAATATTACACTGCCTATATAAATTTGCACAAAAACTAAATGGCAATCAATAAATTATATTTTTATACAACCTCGGCATAATGGCAAAATTGCAGATGAAAATTGACTTTAATATATTTCTTTACACATAGACAGATGAGATAAATCACTGTATAATTTTTAAACTATAAAAGGACATAACATGGGAAAACCATTTGACGTAAGCAAGTTCCGCAAGGAAATCACAAAAAGCATCGACGGCTTGAGTATCGGTTTTAACGATCCAACAGATTGGATTTCAACAGGTAATTATGCACTAAACTACTTGATCTCAGGTGACTTCAATCGCGGCATTCCCTTGGGCAAGGTCACAGTGTTTGCTGGTGACTCTGGTGCTGGCAAGAGTTACATTTGTTCAGGCAACATTATCAAGAATGCACAAGAGCAAGGCATCTTTGTGGTGCTGATTGACAGTGAAAACGCCTTGGATGAGGACTGGCTCAAAGCCTTGGGCGTGGATACCAGTGAAAGCAAACTGCTGAAGTTGAGTATGGCCATGATTGATGACGTGGCCAAGACCATTTCAACATTCATGAGTGATTACAAACTTTTGCCCGAAGGTGAACGTCCCAAAGTCATGTTTGTGATTGACTCGCTGGGCATGTTGTTGACTCCCACTGACGTTAACCAGTTTGATGCTGGAGAAATGAAAGGTGACCTAGGTCGTAAACCCAAAGCTCTCACTGCTTTGGTGCGTAATTGTGTAAACATGTTTGGTAGTTACAACGTGGGCTTGGTATGTACCAACCACACATACGCAAGCCAGGATATGTTTGATCCTGATGATAAAATTTCCGGTGGTCAAGGCTTCATTTACGCCAGTTCAATTGTGGTGGCCATGAAAAAGATGAAGCTGAAAGAGGACGAGGACGGCAACAAAGTCAGTGACGTGAATGGTATTCGTGCCGGCTGTAAAGTTATGAAAACACGTTACGCCAAACCGTTTGAAGGTGTGCAGGTCAAGATTCCTTACACAACAGGCATGAGTCCTTACAGTGGTCTTGTGGACCTGATTGAGAAAAAAGAACTGCTCAAGCGTGAAGGCAACAGTTTGGTGTTTACCACCAGCGAAGGCGAGATCATCAAGAAGTTCCGCAAAGCATGGGAAAAGAACGATGATGGTTGCTTGGACAAAGTCATGATTGACTTCAAGAACATCAAAACTGAGGTAAGTACAGCCGACGCAACGGAGGAATAAAAATGTCAGCAGAAGTAGCAAGCGAAATTTGGGGAGAGTTAAAACGATATGTCAACGTGGTAGATCGTATGGATGCTGCCGAAAGCATTGTGGCTATTCTAATCGACCATGACCATGATGTTGACGAAATTCGAGAAGCTTTCAAAGGTGATTCGGACATCAAAAAAGCTCTAACTGCATACTTGGACAACGACAAGGATTATGCAGAAGAGGACGAAGAAGAGCCCGATGACGAGGACAACTACAATCAAGAAGATGACTACTGATGTGGTACAGCCGAGTAGTTGCCGACCTTGGCAACATACCTGACTTCATTGCACATTTTGAGTCAGAACTCACGGATGCCAAGCGTGACTGCAAAATTGGTGGCCTGGTAGAAAAAAATATCACAGCACTACCAGGCATTACCGAACATAGATTCAACCAACTACAAGAAATTGAAGCTGTGTTGAACTACCTCAACATTCAGCTACGCAAAATTCGCACCAAACATTTCAAGAAGTACTTAGAAGGCTATGCTCGTGCGCTCACAGCACGTGATGCTGAAAAGTATGTGGATGGTGAGGAAGAAGTTGTGGACTTTGAAACCATCATCAATGAAGTGGCACTACTACGCAATCGTTGGTTGGGCATCATGAAGGGCCTGGACACCAAGCAGTGGCAAATGGGTCACGTGGTGCGCCTGCGCACAGCAGGCATGGAAGATATCACAGTATAACATGGTTGGGATATACAAAGAACTTTTGCCCAAGTATGACTTGGTACACGATTTTGTTGCCAAATATCAGCCTTGGAGTCTGGTGGATTGGGGGTGTGCAAATGGCAATCTTCTCGATCGCGTAGAACATGATTTCTCCAGTATTCGAGAACTGGCCGGCTATGATCCTGGCAATCCTGATTACAATGTTGTGCCTGCTGGCACATATGATTGTTTGGTCAGTTGCGATGTGATAGAACACTTCGAGCCTGATCAACTGGATGAGTTATTGAAACTTATGCAAAGCAAATTTTCTCGTGCAGCCTTTTTGATCATTGCCTGTTATCCTGCAAAAAAACGACTGCCCGATGGTCGCAATGCACACTTGATCATAGAAAATGCAGATTGGTGGATGGAACGGGTCAAACAACAGTTTGATCAATGTAATATTGTATGGTCAGAGTCTGTAAACTTCACAGCCAATCCAGTAAAAAATCCCACGGGCAGTCCTGAACTGCGATTGATATTAGAAAAATTCTAAAACATGGATACTCAGTTAGATTTAGTAAAACAATTTCATGCTGGCAACAAAAATTGGGCAGGCAAAGGTACTTTGCAATATCTGCCAACAATTGATTCAGCATTTAAAAAACACAGTTGCCAAACCTTATTGGACTATGGCTGCGGTAAAGGGCATCAGTACAGTGTGTATCGGATACACAACAATCTAGGCATACCACTGAGTGCAGTGTATCAATTTGATCCAGGCTACCAACCTGCTAGTCGGGAACCAGATTGGACTTCTTCTTTTGATTGTAGTATGTGTCTTGATGTGTTGCAATTTTGTACAGATCAGCAAATTGATGACATAAAACAAAAATTACAAAAAGTCACTGCAAAGGTGTGCATCATTGGCATAGGAATGGCACCTCCAAAGAACTTGAAAAAACCCTATGCCAGTTTGCACCCAGCCGAGTGGTGGCAGCAAAAGTTTTCAAACTGGGCAGGACCATCAGAATTGATATTAGAACTACAGCACAACACTTTGTCCTCGTAATCTACGTAGATAAATATCTACATGGGATCTCATAGACACTGTCTTGATGTAGACAAAACATTTAAAAATGGCAACAGAATAGATTTTTTTAGGCCCTTTATTGAAAATAAAAAAGTCTTGCATGTGGGCTACTCTGATTGGCCAAAGATCAAAGTTCATAAAAGTCTACATCTACAGATTGCACCTTTGTGTGCAAGACTAGATGGATTAGATTATCATGCGGCAGAAGTTCTACGTGTGCCCAATGGCGAACTCTACAGTAGCTGGGATCAAATATCTGATGTGTATGACACTATCTTGATACCAGAAGTGATCGAGCATGTGGATAATGTGCAAAGTTTTTTACAGCAAGTTGATCGATTTCAGGGCGTGGTAATCATCACAGCACCAGATGCTTACTTGTTGCACCAAACTAATTTTAAAGAACTAGACGATGGAAAATTTTACGAACTAGTGCATGCTGATCACAACTGTTGGTACTCGCCTTTTACATTGTCAAACACCATAAACAAATACAGTCGGCGACGAGTGAAATCTTTGCATTGGCTTATGAATCAATCCATAGCCGCAGTGTGTGAATAAAAATATTCAAGGATCGCCATGAAAGCAGTAATATATCACGCCACAGTCAACTTCAGAGAATTTCAACCCGGCAGCGAAGATTTTCCAGACGACATCTACGAACAACTGTTTGTTGGAGCAAGAAAAAATCTAGCATATTTTGGTATTCCTCTAGTGCATTTGACTGTGCAAGGTCATCCGGGATGGGGCGATGAAAATGTCTATTTTGACGGCGATCCGCAAAACGTTGTATACAACAGAGAATTGTTTTTTGCTGAATATTTAAAAACACAAGCAGATGATCAAGTGTTTTGGTTGACAGAACCAGACGCAAGACTCATGCGTGATTTTCCTGAATTGCCTGAAGATTGTGATCTCGCACTGTTGCGTAGACAAGATGTCATTGCAATTAGTCCTTGGTGGAGACTGGCCCGCCGCAGTAGCGTGCCATTTTTTGAACAGGCATTGCAATATTTTGATCAGGACAAACTGACCTGGCACGGTGATTCCTGGGCTTATGTTAAAATGTGGGAACTCATGGGACGGCCAGACATTGGCAATGAGCACAGTTATGTTGATTATAACAATATGAAAATCGAACTACGACATTACAACAACTACAGCAGTGCAAAAAGCACTTATGTAAGACAATGGAAAAGCACCAACAAACGCAAGCTGCTTGATTTAGACAATAAACCTTGGATGCCAAAAATAAGTAATTGTGAAAATACTAGCCTATAAATATTCACATGAAAATAGTAATAGTCACAGGCGGATTTGACCCGCTACATTCTGGGCACATTGCCTACTTTGAAGCAGCAAAGAAACTGGGCGATAGATTGGTAGTGGGCATCAACAGTGATGCCTGGCTCACACGCAAAAAAGGCCGTCCGTTCATGCCTGCCACGGAACGCAGAGCCATTATTGAAAACTTACGCATGGTAGACCGGGTAATTGAATTTGATGATGAGGACAACACTGCTCGAGATGCCATACGTGTTGCTCGTACCTATTACACTGTGCCCAACTCTAAATTTATCTTTGCCAATGGTGGAGATCGCACAGCAGATAACATTCCTGAAATGGTGTTTGATGATGTGGACTTTGAATTTGGTGTAGGTGGCAAGAACAAAATGAATTCAAGTTCATGGATACTGACAGAATGGAAAACTCCCAAGACTGATCGTGCCTGGGGATACTATCGTGTGTTGCATGAAGTAGGCGCCAACACAAAATTAAAAGAACTCACTGTGATGCCCCGTACATGTTTGAGCATGCAACGTCATGATCAACGGGCAGAATTTTGGTTTGTGGCCGAAGGTGCAGCCACAGTGTACACCTTGGACGAGGCATCAACTGACCAAGAAGTCAAGTGCAGTCTTGTCATGCATGAACACACCTTTATCAAAGTCAATGAATGGCATCAGTTGTGTAACGAAACTGATCAACCTCTAAAGTTAATTGAAATACAATACGGCAATCGCTGTGTTGAAGATGACATAGAGCGCAAGAAATGAAACCAATTCCTGTGTTTGTGGGCTACGATCCCAGGGAAGCAGTGGCATATCATGTGTGTGTGAACTCTATTATCAGACATGCCAGTCAACCAGTGGCCATAATTCCTGTGGCGCTTAATTTGTTCCGAGACTACGATGAAACACATACTGACGGCAGCAATCAATTTATCTACAGTCGTTTTCTTGTGCCGCACTTGATGGACTATCAAGGCTGGGCCATATTCATTGATGGCGACATGATCTTGCGTGGAGACATTGTGGAGTTATGGGAAGCCAAAAATCTTGCCAAAGATGTCATGGTGGTCAAACATGATTACAAAACACGCATGACTGAAAAGTATCTTGGCAGCCGAAACGAAGACTATCCAAGAAAAAACTGGTCAAGTGTGATCTTGTGGAACTGCAACAGTTTTCCCAATCGTAAACTAACTCCTGAGTTTGTGCAACGATCAACAGGGGCAGAACTGCATAGATTCACCTGGTTGGATGATGAACGCATAGGTGAACTACCACCAGAGTGGAACTGGTTGGATGTTGAATATGACTGGAATCCCAATGCCAAATTGGTACACTACACCTTGGGCACACCTTGCTTTCGTGAGTTTGCAGACGCAGGCAACTTTGCACAAGACTGGCACCGTGAAAGACTACTAGCTGACTACTGCGAACAGAGAACCGACCATGAATGAAGAACAAGAATTAGCACCGCTGCCGCGGCATGAACTTGAAATGGTGCCTCCAGAGTTGGCTGAACTATTTAGGGATCTAATCAAATATCGTGTGGACCCAGCAGGCGACTACTACGGATTGAGCTTAGAAGCATTGACTGAAAAGATACGAGGCCTAGACAATCAAACAGTGCATGCTATTGATAGTGAATTTAGATACGCAGAAAAGGGAAAAATGTTTGATCCTATATTACAGAGTTTTACCATAGGTGCAGGTGGACAAATAACCACCTGGAGCAAGAGTGAACAGTCAATGACACCAGTTATCTTGCGTGGTATTACCAAACGCAAACAAATGGATGCCTGTCGTGCTGCAGGCAGAGATTTTTACTACATAGACACTGGTTATTTTGGCAACAGCAAAAAGAAAACATTTCATCGTGTTACTCGTAACGATGTGCAAAACTTTGGTCCCATTATAGATCGACCCAGAGATAGACTGGGTGCCACAGGATTTCAGCCTCGCAAGTTCTATCGCGGTAGTAAAATACTTCTAGCACCACCCAGCCAAAAATTGTTGAATCTTTATGATATTGATCTTGAACAATGGCTGGATAATGTATTAAAAGAACTTGCCAGCAAAACTGACCGCGAAGTTGTTGTGCGCCGCAAGCCCGGCCGTACTGCTAGAACCAGTGATGACTCAATGGCACATGCACTAGAACAAGACATACATTGTTTGGTCACATTTTCAAGTATTGCTGCTGGCGAAGCCTTGCTGAATGGCAAACCTGCCATCACACTTGGACCCAATGCAGCCGCTGCTTTGTGCAGCCAGACCTTGGATGCCATAAACGAGCCATACGTACCCACACTGGACGAAGTAGAACGTTGGGCAGCACACATTGCCTATTGCCAGTTTACCGAAGTAGAAATGCGCGACGGCACAGCATGGAGGATCCTGCAAGGTGGTTGATGTAGTGGTCTATGTCAGCAGTGTGGCCAATCCACAAAAACACTCTAGGAAAATACAATGCCTGGAAAGTTTTGCTGAAGGAGTACAAGCCACAGGACACACAGTCCGAGTGGAATGGGAACACAAGTATACCCCTAGTAAACTAGCAGTAATATTGGGCTGGGCTACTACCAACACTGGCGGTCGTAATATCACACTGCGCAAACAAATCATTCCTGAACAGCGTAGACTGGGTTTTCAAACCATGTGCATAGATGCAAGTTGTTGGAAGTATCTTGATGATCACGGCAACTACCTGCGATACAGCCTTAACGGGCCATTTTATGACCGTGCTGAATATGCCAATCGCAACAGTGATGCAACCAAATGGCTGGAGATCAGTCGTACCCTGGGAGTGCAGTTGAAACCAGCCCAGGTTAACCTTGCAGGACACATTTTGATCTGTATGCAACGAGATGGTGGATTTGCAATGAAGACTTTGGACCCAATGACTTGGCTGCATGAAAAGATACAGCAGATTCGAGCGGTGAGCAGTAGACAAATTTATGTGCGACCACATCCAGGCCAATACAACATGACAGACTTTGCAGTGTATACTAGTAAAATGGGCAAGAGACAAAACGTGGTCATACTGGAGCCCACACACAGTAGATTGATTGATAACTTGAAAGGCGCCCACTCAGCAGTGTTCTTCAACAGTAGTGCCAGTGTGGCAGCAGTGTGCGAAGGCATACCAGTATTTGCAGATGACGCTAGTTGTGTGGCCTGGGCAGTGGCCAACAAGGATGTTGATAAAATTGAAACTCCAGAAACATTTGCCAGAGAACAATGGATGTACGACCTGGCAGCCGCTCACTGGAGTGACGCGGATGCTCGTGCAGGACGCATCTATCAAAAGTTTTTGCCTTACTTGTAGATCTGATAGGCTTCAACTAAGTCAGCCACAGATTCTCCACCATCGACAAACTCCCAAGTATGAAACTGACTCCAACAAATATGATCCCACCAGTCAGATCTGTCTGGATGTTGTATGTTACCTAGGTTCTCAATACCGCCCATGAGTAAAGTAGTAATTGACGAATCCACAGTATATGCAGGCACACCCGACAACACTGCCTCTGCACAGGCCATGGTACGTTCTCCAACCACCGCATGTGCTCGAGTCATTTGATTTTGAAAATGCTGAAATCTTAACGATTTGTCTCCAGCTTTTTTACGCCAGGCGATAGGACCGTCCCAGTATTTTTTAATTTCTTGTGCAATTTCATTGCACCATTGCACCAATGTGATACCTCGACGTTGGATCAATATTTTATTGACAGGCATGGGTACCAGCACATATTCCCCAGGCATGTGTTTCCACTCTTGCTGTTTGGGTTTTGAAAACAACTGTGTTCTTGGCCAAGGGCGTGTGCGCATGTTCATATTATGATGCCCACAATAGGTAACTCTGCGAGTATTGCGTCTAGGAGTGTCTTCTCCCCAGTAGCCAAAATCAATTTCAATCCAAGGCCGGCCGGCCTCAATCCATTCTTTGAGTGGACTCCACCAAGGTGCAAAATGGCTCACAACTAGTATATGATCTTCAGGAATGTCCTCCAGTAGATCAAATGTTTTTAATCCTTTGAGCCGCCAAGGTTCCAAAGTCCATTTTTCATAATCACCTTCAACTGCCGGCGACCATGCGTACTTTATTTCCACCCCATGATCCAATCGTCTTTGACTTGGTCTAGTCGTACCATACCCCACGACTTCATGAGTTCAATGGCAGCATGTTGACCATACTGATCGCTGTAAGCATCATGTGGCTTTTGTTCTACCACAACAACAGGTTGGCAACGTTTGATAGTCTCTTCTGCACCTTGCAAGATTCGATACTCGTAGCCTTCGCAGTCCATTTTGATATAATCGACTTCATCCAACTCCAAATCATCCAGTCTATATACTTGAGTCTCTCCTGTTCCTAGTGTAGCAGGATCAATGTGTGTATGGCCAGTGTTGCCTTCTGTGATGATCATTGTGGCTCGAGTCTGTTTGTCGCCCAGCGCAAAGTCTTTTATTTGTAAATTATCTGCAGACACGTTTTTGAGCAAGCATTCTTTAAACATAGCCACGGGCTCAAACGCTACCACAGTACGGAAGTTCTTGCAAAGACTGCGACTCCATAATCCTACATTGGCTCCAATGTCTAGTGCAACACCGCGCTTCTTAGCGTGTGTCATGCTACGGTCACGCACCTGGTATTGATATTCAGCAGGTCCGCCTTTGTCTATGCTTTTCTTCAGCATCTTTGGAAAATGTGATTCAGCGTCTGGGAACCACCACCCTTGGTATTCATACATTTGATATCTCCTTGTTTACTCTTGATTTGACAAAAATTTTGTATTTCTGGTCAGTGACATTGTGTTAATGTTATTGTCTACTGCATAGAATGGATGCAATCTTGCCATGGTTGGACGGCAAGTTTCTATACGTGCTACTTGTGTGCCCAATTGATGATCCGATGGCAAAAATCCATGTACAGCGATCCAGTCAATTATGTTCTGCGCGGCATGGGGCTTGATGATGTATGCATAAGATCCCCAGGAATAAAAGCCAGCGTCATTGTGTAATTTTTCATTGTTGTTGATCTCAGTAATTTCTAGATCACAATCATCATGGAATGAATCTTGTATGATTTTTGAGTACTCTGGATCGTAAGGATTCAATGAATCTAATTTCAACACGTCTTGAAATTTATCTAAAATATCATCGGGCAATGGCCTAATAAAGTAACCATCATGTTCCAGTATTACCATGGGTTCATTTAGTTCTACGCATTTTAACCAAAGATAGTAATGGCTCAACAAACAGCCATACACTCCTGGTAGACCTTTCTTAAAGAATTTTAACGGCCGTATGTTTAACTTTTCGCAATGCGCTTGATGTTCAAGTCCATTCACAGCATCAAAGTATTCAACATCTATGTTGAATGTTTGGGCTTGTTTAACACAATCCTGGGCTTGTTGTTCGGAAATTTTATTGTGTTTTAATCTAATTATAAACGATTTCATAATATATTCAAACACAAATGGCTGCAATGTTTAGTGGTCTACGGCCCATACAGCATTTCCTCTGTTTGTTTGAGTATGCGTTCTGCTCTGCCGTTTTTGAATTCGTCTATGTGAAACTGAGCATAGGCCAAATGATATGCCCAGGACAAGATTTGATCACGATCTGGCCACCAAGGGTTGTCTATTTTTGTTAAGTCTGTATTGCTCACTGGCTTGGCAGCATTTGACGGAGCCATGGCAAACACAGGAATGCCTGCTAGTATGGCTTCTGTACCTGCTATTGAGTTGAACGTTACCACAGCATGCACATCATCCAAGGCTCGCTCCACCCGATTTGTTTTTCTATCAGTGCGACTTCGATTGCGTTCACGTATAACAATGGGCCTATCAGTGTGTTGCCGGATAGTGGCCACAGTTTCTGCTAACCATGTGTCTAATTCTATGTCATAGAAACGGCAAGGCTTTTCATCAGGCGCCACTATCAATATTGTGCTACCACGTCGACGATTGGCAACCTCTAGACCCAGTTGATTCCACCGATCACTGGGACGTGGAATCACTGCATCATGTTGCAAGTTGTTGGGCACTATTCTATGCCATACCTTCCAACCGTGAGGATTTTGATGACTGGGACGATTGCCCAGGTATCCTGAGTCCATGTATCTAAATGGTCTCCGATCTGCCCAGCACTGCTTGATGATCTTGTGCTTCATGATGCCTCGTAGCATGAGTGGCTCTGTGCTGTCCTCATAGCGCCATGACTCCAGAGGTGTACTCTCAAGCCCGAGCCCATGTGCATACATGTCAATGTATTCGTCATCACCATTCTTGCTTAAAAATATCATTGCCAGTATCGTTCAGTGCGACGAACCACAAGGTCTTTGAGTTTGCTACGACCATCACCTTTGCGCTTGCCTTTGAGGTGGTCAATGTAGGCGCCCCATTCACAGTTGATTAGCGGATGTCCTTCGCCGTTGATCAGTCCCGCTGACCAGTTGAGTTCTGCTAGTCCACTGCGGTTTTTAACATCATCAAACACATAACTGTCATGCCATTCACTGAGTGTAAAGATACCGCGTTCAGCATCGTCATACATGCGCTGAAACTCTGCTAAAAATTTTTGTACGGGCTCGCGCCTCAGGTTCATTCCATACAAGCCGCACTCAGTGAACTTGTTGCTACGGCCTGCATAACACAGTTCTCTATCATCTGGAAAGAACTGTGCAATACGTTGTACAGTGATTGGTGAATGGCACACCATATCGGCGTCCATCCAAATCAACCAATCTGTAGTGCAGTGTTTGGCAGCATGGAATATGGCATACACTTTGTGACTGAACCTTACAGCCTGCCATTTGTATGCTTTGCGTTCACTGCCAGGACCAATGTTGCCATTGGCCTTGGGCACATCTCGCCAGGTGTTTTTGAATACCGCTAACTCAGGGCTTGCAACTTCCAAGTTTAATACTTCAAGATTAGGTGCTGTTTCTGCAACATGGCAACCTTCGGCGTATACCTTTAATTGAATATCTTGTGGCCAGTTTTGTAAAAATGTTTGTATCATGCGCGAACCGTAAGTCTTGTAACCTTCGGCATTAAAAGTGGTAACTACAGTGTATTTCATAAGCGTATTTACAGTGATAAAAACCATAGCCTATTTTCCTGCCCAGTGTGCATTGAATTCCAAGCCTGTGATGAGTGCATTCTTGGATTGTTGTCAAGCCGCGGGCATACAAACTCAAGAGAATTCAATGACTGCTGATGCCGCAGTGATTTGGTCAGTGCTGTGGCATGGTAGAATGCGACCCAATCAAGCAGTGTACGAGCACTATCGCAAGCAAAACCGACCTGTGATTGTGATAGACATTGGTGCGCTGTATCGCGGTCAAACTTGGAAACTGGCAGTGAATCACATCACTCGGGACGGGTACTATGGGCATTATGACAACTTGGACTGGAACCGACCAAGAAAACTGCAAATAAGTTTGGCTACACAGGTGAATCCAGGACCCGAAATCATCATTGCCGCGCAACATCGTAATAGTCTACAAGTTGCTGGCCTTGGCAGCATGGAATCTTGGGTATTGATGCAAATTCAACAGTTGCGAAACTCAACTGATCGTCCCATACGCATACGTGCGCACCCACGCTCGCCCTTGCGCATGCCATACATGCCAGCAAACACATCCATGGAAGTTGCACAGCCAGTGGTCAACACTTACGACAGTTTTGACATGCACTTCAACTGCCATGCTGTGGTAAATTACAACTCAGGGCCAGGCATACAAGCAGGCATTGCAGGTTGCAGACCCATTGTGGCACACAGCAGCCTTGCATATCCTGTGGCAGTGGGTATGCCTGATATTGAACAACCTTACACAGTGGACAGAGAAACATGGTTGGTACAAATATGCCAAACTGAATACACTGTAGAAGAACTTGGACAAGGATTATGGCTAAAAAGAATCGCCCCCGCCTTGACGGCATAACTGATTGTGCATGTGTAATCCACGGCACTGGTTACGACTGGCAGTACGTGGAAAAATTGTACAGCATGTTGAAACGAAACTTACCACAAGGCATACGATTTCATGTGTATACTGAAGAATCAAGACCAGTCCCCACACACATGATCAAACATGCTGTGAAAGAATGGCCGGGTATTAGCGGACCCAAGCGCGAGTGGTGGTACAAGATGCAGTTGTTTAATCCTGAACACCACCAAGGTAATTTACTGTACTTTGATCTTGATTGTGTGATCATCAGTGACCTGGGGTGGATTCCTGTGCTCAGCACCGAATGTTTCTGGACCATCAGAGATTTTAGATATCTGCAACGACAAAGTCACTCGGGTATGAACTCAAGTGTAATGTGGTGGAATGTGGCCAAGTATGCACATGTATGGGAAGAGTTCGATAAGCTAGATATCAACAGAACAGTGGTCAAGTATCCTGGTGATCAGGACTATCTGGGTGCGGTGATTGATCCCTCTCAGCGTAGATACTTTGATTCACATCGGTTGCAAAGTTGGCGTTGGCAAGTGCAGGATGGAGGAATTGATTTTGCATCAAGGCGACCTAAAAAACCTGGAACAGGTGCTAGTCCCCACATAGGCGGCGAAGCCAGCATACTTGTATTCCACGGCCGACCCAAGCCGCACGAATGCACTGCCGACCCTGTGATAGCAAGCCACTGGCAATAATGTAATACTAGAGTAGTACTTGACCAATAATTCCCAAAATGCTATAATAATGGCATACAAAGCAAAAAGGAGCTTGACATGGGATATCGTGTAGTTGACACCATAGACATGATGCGTGACAAGTATGGTCCTCGCAAGGGACTAGAAGGCCCGTTCAACTTCTCCGGACGTGTGTTGTATTATGACAACAAACAGGGCCAGTACTACGATCCCGCTACTGACTTCTATGTGGAGCAGGCGGAAATGGACGAGATCAACACTCGCTTCTTTGAACAGTTCAAAAAGTAATACTTTGGTAGTACTTGACCAATAATTCCCAAAATGCTATAATAATGGCATACAAAGCAAAAAGGAGCCTGCAATGAAACTAGAAACCGCTGTCAACGTTCTAAACAAAGAATGCGACTTTTTGGGCATGGAAATGCTGGAACTGTTGGCTGATATTGCCCGCCATGGACGCATGATTTATAGTGCCAAAGTATTACAAGCCGCAGAAGTGTTTGAAACACAATACCTGCTTGCCCAGGTTGACCAATAATCCGTCTTTTGCTATAATAGAGACATAAACAGTAAACAACCGCATTTCAAAGGAGCCAACAATGAGTGCAATTCGTGTAATTAAAGGTGTGTATCGCAACAAACCCGTGCGCAACATCGCTTTCAATCTTGTGTCAGGCTTTCAGTCTGGTGCCAAAGGTAACTTCGTGACAGTAGAAAACAACGGTGCATTTCCCAACTGCCCCGACACCATCCGTATCAAAGTCAACAACATTAGCGACATCGAGTATGTCAATGGAGATGCAGTGAGCAAAGAAAATACAGTGGCATTTGCCAAGCCCTCAGTAGAGGCCGAAACTGAAGAACAAATTATGACACGTATTCGTGAGCGTTTCGACATCTTGCATGAGATGACAAAGGCCTGTGTCAACGGTGACATCCGTGCCATGATTGTCAGCGGCCCTCCAGGCGTTGGCAAATCGTTTGGCGTTGAGCAAGAGATTGAAAAGGCCACACTGTTTGATAAATTGGCAGGCAAGCGTCTCCGTGCCGAAGTTGTCAAAGGCTCAGCAACACCCATTGGCTTGTATCAAGCCCTGTACAAATATTCAGATGACAACTGTGTGTTGGTGTTTGATGACTGTGACAGCATTCTGCTAGATGACGTGGCACTGAACTTGCTGAAGGGCGCCCTGGACTCCGGCAAGAAGCGTACCATTTCATGGTTGAGTGAGTCCAGCACCTTGCGTCGCGAAGGCATCCCAGATCGTTTCGAGTTCAAAGGCTCAGTGATCTTTATTACCAACTTGAAGTTCGATCAGATGAAGAGCCAAAAGTTGCGTGATCACTTGGATGCACTGCAATCACGCTGTCACTATCTTGACTTGACACTGGACACCATGCGTGACAAAGTGTTGCGTATCAAGCAGATTGCCAAAGACGGTGTGTTGTTTGCAGACTATGATTTTGAAGAGTGTGTGCAAGACGAGATCATCGAGTTCATGGAAGCAAATCAGAATCGTTTGCGTGAGATGAGCCTGCGTATGGCGCTGAAAATTGCAGACTTGCGCAAGAGTTTTGCAGGCAACTGGAAGCGTCTTGCAGAGACTACATGTATGAAGAGTGCCTAACATGGCATGGCTTGCTGTGCTACTGTTAGTGTTTGTAGGCCATCCTGTGTTAGCATTGATATTGGCATTTTTAATTTTGATGTCTGAATAATAGTTTTACCCCGGGGATTGGTTGGCTCCGCCCCGGGTTTTTACAACAGGCTCTTCGGAGCCTGTTTTTTTGACTTTTGTTTTGCAAGAGTATATACTGTGTTATGTCTCAGCGTCTTGTGATTACATTGGCCGACAATTTTGAATTGTGTTTTAACACTAGACACACACCCTTGGCCGAGTTGTGGATTGAACGCATGAGCAACCGGCATGCTTGGCCCATGGACAATCCAGATAGGTTTTATGGATTTGGCACTGCCCAACAAGAGCAAGATCGTGCAGTTGAAATGATTCAACAATGCATTGCTACAATTAACAACCATGAGCCAATCATTGATCGCAAGTTTGAATACACACAAGATGGTCTTAACTATTTGCACAATATATTTGAACGCTATCATGGACTGTTGGATCAACAAACATCTGAATATTGGCACTCAGCGCCGGACTCAGTTAGACAGGCGTTGGCCAATCTCAATTTGGCAGTACACAGGTGCGAAACTGCCATGGTTGAACCATGTCCAAGATTTGTTTGTACTTGGTTTGGTATGCCCAAAACACAACAGTTGGATGTTGGTGTGATGAAAAAATACGGCGAACTCAAAGTCAACTTTGGCACAGTGTATCTCAACTATTGCGAGATTGGAAAAACAGTAGAAGATCTTGCGCATGATAATGACCTATACATAAGTGATGATGCATTCCGGCCATTTGGTCACTACAGTGCAGACTTCAATGTTGCATTGTATGACCGAGACTTAAACAAAAAAATTCCCGGCATGCAAAAATATATTGAACAGCATCAAGAGTTTTTTCTTGCTCACGGCATTGAAAACGTGTACAATACACAAGCACTACCATTACGATTTCCTGTTGCAGATTTAGAATACACTGGCACACAACAACAATTAATCTCTCAAATAAGGTCACGACAACTTGTGCGTGAAGTAACTGTACAATGAAACGATGTACCATACAAATACGTGATGAAGTAAACATCAAGATTGAAGGCTTGGACTTGGATGCTCGCAAGTCTCTAGTCAATGCTTTCAAATATGAAAACCCTGCCGCACGTTATTTGCCAGCAGTGAGACTGGGACGTTGGGATGGCAAGGTAGCATACTTCCAACTTGGCGGCTCAACTTATGTGAACCTGCTACCAGAGATCATGCCCATACTAGAAAAGTTTGACTATGATGTTGAACTGGATGATCAACGAGACTATTCAAACACATTCAACTTTGAACAAGTATCAGAAAATTCTTTTGCACATGTGACTTGGCCCAAAGGGCATCCGGCCGCGGGCGAGCCCATAATGTTGCGTGACTATCAAGTAGAAATTGTCAATAACTTCCTGGCCAACCCACAATGCATACAAGAAGTGGCAACAGGTGCAGGCAAGACTATTATGACAGCGGCCTTGAGCAATGCTGTGGCACCTTATGGACGCAGTATTGTTATTGTGCCCAACAAGAGCTTGGTCACACAGACCGAAGCAGACTACAAGAACATGCAACAAGATGTTGGTGTGTACTTTGGTGACAGAAAAGAATACGGACGCACCCACACCATTTGCACATGGCAGAGCCTGAACAATCTCTTGAAAAACACCAAGGCCGGAGTAGGTGACTGCACCATAGGTGAGTTCTTGGAAGACGTGGTGTGTGTTATTGTAGACGAAGTACACATGGCCAAAGCAGATGCACTCAAAACCTTGCTTACAGGTGTAATGGCTAGAGTGCCAATTCGCTGGGGGTTGACAGGAACTGTGCCCAAAGAGAAGTTTGAAAGCCAAGCACTACTGGTCAGCCTTGGACCTGTGATTGGCAAGCTCAGTGCCAGCGAATTACAACAACAAGGTGTGCTGGCCAACTGTCATGTGAACATTGTGCAACTAATTGATCATGTGGAGTACAAAGACTATCAAAGCGAACTCAAATACTTGTTGGAAGAGTCTGGACGACTAGACACCATGGCTGATCTTGTGCGGCAAGTAAACGAAACAGGCAACACCTTGGTGTTGGTAGACCGTACCGAGTGCGGTAGGCAACTGGTTGCAAGACTGGGAGACAAAGCAGTGTTTGTGTCAGGTGCTACAAAAGGATCAAAGAGGCAAGCAGAATATGATGAAGTGGCCGATGCAACCGATAAAATTATTGTGGCAACTTATGGCGTGGCTGCCGTGGGCATTAATATTCCTAGGATTTTTAATCTTGTGCTTGTTGAACCTGGCAAGAGTTTTGTGCGTGTCATTCAGTCAATTGGTCGTGGCATACGCAAAGCAGAAGACAAAGACCATGTTCAAATCTGGGACGTGACATCAACTTGCAAGTTTGCCAAGCGTCACTTGACCAAGCGCAAACAGTTCTACCGAGAAGCCAACTATCCATTCACACAAGAAAAACTGGATTGGATGAAACTAGGTTGACTTTTGTCACACAACAGTGTATTATAACAACATGAGAATTTTAACATTAGAAAATCAACACTACGACTTAGATCATTTGCCCGAAGAGGTGGATGACATGCGGTTTGCTATCCTAGACAACTCAAACCCACAAGAGCCTGACTACCATTTTATTCCCTTGATCTTTTTGGAGAGTTTTAATGCTCCTGCCCTGGTACTGCGCATAGGAACCAACACAATCAAGATGCCCATGGACTGGCAAATACTCATAGGCGAACCTGAGATCGGTGACTTGGAAGTGTTGCCATTGACATCAATCAATGATCGTGGCTTTAGAGTGTTTCAATTTAATCCACTCACCAGTTTCCGCCCGTCATTTCCAGACATTGAAATCTTAGACGTGTATCACGAAGTATCGTGGTACGCACCCAAACTAAAAAATGGGCAACTGTTAGCAGTACCATTAAATGATGATCCAGATCCAGACTGTGTGTACTTTGTCAAAGACATCAGTCGCAACTGTGAGATTGTAGACTACAACAAGAGTTGGTAACATGGCATACACTGAACCCGAAATATTTGAAATAGTCAATCGCTTGGCCAAGATTTACTTGGAAAGTTATCCAGAAGATTGCGAGGGTTTGGAAAGATTCCTGCGCTGGGCACACACTCAATATGGCTACAAGTATGGGAACACTTAAACCCGGCGCCACTCTCATCTACGAACGTGTGGGCAATGAAGTGTATGCTCGTGAATCGGGTGCCGATCCCAGCACTAGAGAACTTATGGGCTATGGATATGACCCTGTGTCAGGACATCATGTTGATTACGACCAGCGAACCACAGATGGTAGGCCCTTGGTAGACCATATTCGGGAAAACAAAATGTGGGGCGACATCAGGCGCTTGGCAAAAACCAATCCTGCTTTACAAGACGCCCTGGAACGTGCTATAGTAATATACAAACTGATCAAAGTAGACAAGTGAGCGACAAACTAAACATTGCCAATGAGATGCGACAACTGGATCGCAAGAACAGAAACTTCTATCGCGAACTCACAGATGAGGAACGCAAGAAGTTTTCAAACTATCTCATGATTCGCTGGGCGTCATGTGTGGAAGGTTCAAGAGAAATGCAAGAGTTTTATTTGATCTCCACCAACGAACGACTGAACAAACACTTCTTCAACATTAATCGACATCCCGAACTGCAATGGCTGTGTGCCACCACAGTGAGTCCAGACATGGGCACACCCAGGCACAACTGGATTTCGCCCAAGAAGAAAGAAACAGGCGCAGGGGCAAGTGCTGTCAAAAAGCAACTGGCCGAGTTGTTTCCCACCTACAAGGAAGATGAAATAGCCCTGTTGGCCTCAATGACCACAAAGAAAGAACTTGATCAATACATCCGAGACCATGGCAGAGACACTAAGTGAACTCACTTGCGGCTACTGCAAGAAAACATTTCGCCGCGCAGAAAGTCTCGTGGTGCATCTGTGTGAGCCCAAACGCCGCAGATCAGAACGTGCAGAGCGTGGCGTAGAACTGGGCTTTCAATCCTACTTGAGATTTTATGAGATTGTGCAAGGTTCAGCTAGGCTCAAAACATTTGATGACTTTGCAGACTCACCTTACTACCGAGCATTTGTGAAGTTTGGTAGATACTGTGTGGCTACTCGGGCAATCAATCCCAGACAGTTCACAGAGTGGTTGCTGAAACACAACAAAAAGATTGACAACTGGGGATCGGATAAAATCTACACTGAATATCTATTAGATTATTTGAAGGTAGAAGCAGTGACAGACGCTCTGGCACGAGCAGTGGAGTTTGGCATAGACTGGTCAGAAAAACACTCAGCACCGGCACATGATTGCCTGCGTTACGGCAGCACTCATGCCATGTGCTATGCTGTGACAACTGGACGCATCAGTCCTTGGGTGATATACAACTGCGAATCAGGACAAAAGTTTCTGGGTGAACTCACAGCCGACCAAGTGGCCATGATATGGCCTTACATAGATTCAGATGTGTGGCAGAAAAAGTTCGCAGACTATACCGCAGATGCTGAATACGCAAAACTAATATTGAAACAAGCAGGATGGTAATATGATAGGAAACATTAGTCAAACTGGAAAATACATTGCAGTCACCGGCGGTGCTGGTAGTAATTACATCAACAACAGTAATTACATGGGGGTTGGACAATTACAATACAACACCAGCAATCAACGATTAGAACTGTACAACGGCACCAGTTGGCAACCAATTAATCTAGGTCAGTATTATGTTGGACTGAATCCCGAAGCTGAACAGATATTAGATTGGGCACGTAAAAAGATGCAAGAAGAACAAGAAGCACGTGCCATAGCTGAACAGTATCCTGCTGTGGCAGATGCCATGGGTGCTGTGCGTGAGGCTGAAGAACAATTGAAAACTGTTGTAGCACTGTGTAGAACATGAGCGCAGACATTGACATTGATGTTCCGGATCGTAGCAAGATATTGGAACTGATTCGGCACACACCTGCTAGACAGGTTGTGGATGGTCGGCCACGACGTCACAACTCAGGCATCTACATCACAGACATTCCGCAGGATCCTGAACATGGGTGTGCTGCCATAGACTATGAAACTGCAGAACAGCGTGGCTACTTTAAAATTGACTTGTTGAACATGAGTGTGTATCAGTTGATCCAAGATCCTGCACACTACGAAACCATGTTGTCAGCAACACCTCCATGGTCAAGACTGTGGACAGACCGACCCTGGGCCAGTCAGTTGGTACACGTGGGCAATTATTTGGATTTGTTGGCCACAATGCAACCTGACTCCATACCCAGGATGGCTGCATTTATTAGCATAATTAGACCGGGTAAAGCACACTTGCAACGTAAGCCCTGGGATGAAGTGTTTGCCAGTGTGTGGGACGGTGATGAATCGCGTGGATATACATTCAAAAAGTCACATGCTGTGAGCTATGCTGCCTTGGTATCACTGCACATGAACTTACTCGATACGGCGAACCAAGGTAATTGATTTTCTCTTTGACTTTTTTCGAGCAATATCTATTAAACTGCACACAGGCCCATGCAAGATTTCGAGATCTTTGTTTGAGAATGTGCGCAGAGTTGAGCGAAACTTTTCCCAATCTCCACGTAGAAATATGTTGATGGGTATTGATCTATTGCTTTCCCACCACCAAGTGTTGGCCAGTTCCAAGAACTCCAGTTTGTCATCTTGGGTGAGTACGGCGCCAAAGTCGTAGATGGTTGTAACAGCATCGTCCCTGTTTTGAACTACTCCAATATACTCATTGCTTGCATAAATGCAAAGAGTTATAAAGGGATATTTTTCCGCCAGTTTTTCAAAGATGTTATTACCCATAAATACGTATTGAGGATCCTATGTATTCAACCACTGCTTACTTATATCAACAAATCATTCGGGTACTTTTGATTGACACCAGTGGTGGATACTTTACTGCGAGGTATGACCCAGTGTACGCAAAAACTTTAACTGTCAACAAAGGTGTAGACAACGTGCTGTTGTTTGAATTCATCAACCAGGACCAAAAACCTGTAAACGTCACAGGCAGCACGTTCCGCTTTAGACTGCTAAACCAAACTGGTGATGAACTATTACTTGAAAAAGACATGACTGTACTTAGTGCCAGTTTGGGTCGAGTCAAAGTTGTGCTGGACACAGCAGAC
>Ga0209087_1000328_pt1 | contig 32040 bp, 46 predicted proteins | sample S_130805_EF_Meta_FD_187321 | JGI IMG/M metagenome (GOLD analysis project Ga0209087, IMG submission 187321) | Freshwater microbial communities from Lake Simoncouche, Canada to study carbon cycling - S_130805_EF_MetaG (SPAdes) (version 2) | ecosystem: Environmental > Aquatic > Freshwater > Lake ... | reverse complement strand
TCACGCAGAAATATTGTGTCTTTCAGAATCTTGTTGATAGTATCTTTTTTGATTATTATTTTTCTATTCAAAGAATCAACAATGATTTTCCACTTTATTTTTTCAATGGTATCAATTCGCATAATGACAGAATCGCAAGGATAATTTTTTGCGACAAACTTACTCACCACTTCAGGATGCTTCAGTTGTGCCTCAATCAATTCTCTTTGCGCTTGTTTCTCAGAATAACAACCAATAAAAAGTAATGCACACGATACAATAATTAATCGCATAGTATTAATTTTGAGTATCGTTTTTTAAGTAAAATTTGTGTTTGTACCTGATGTTTCTACATCAGGTTTTTTTATTTCTTCAAGAACGCACCTTCACTATTTGAAAGATAATTCTTGATTATATACGCGAGTGCAGCAGTCAATGATGTAGTTGCAATTTGTTTCCAGTTGAAAACTAACTCTCCTAATTCCATTGTGTTATATAAAAAAGTAACCAATGCAGTTAATACTGCAATAATCAAACCTCTAAAAAAATCTTGAACATTTAATTTACCGAAACCTGATTTCATAATTTATTGTTTTGAATTAAAAAATATAAAAAAATAATACTGCTTAAATATGTTATTGCTCTTAACCATACATTATCTACAAAATAGATGCTCAACATCAAAATGAATGCAAATAATATGGCATCGTTACGCTTCAAGTTTTTGTATTCTTGTTTCGTGGTCTTTCAAATCTTCATTAATTTTTTCAATGTCTTTTTTCATTGCTACATCTGACAATAAAATTGACTGCACAATCTTTTCAAAATTTTCAAGTTTTGAGATGAAGATTTTGCTCACATAGATAATCAAACTAATAACGATACCAATTAAAAGGTTTGTCAAATCTGCGTTGCTCATTGTGCGTATGCTTTTGTTAATGTCATTAATGTATTTGCGTAAATAGTTGCAGCATTTGAAGTAACTGTCGCTGCTTGAAGTGTGATGCTTCCTGCAGTTGAACCTGTTACTATTATTCCTTCAACTCTAAATGGTACTTCAACTGCTACACCATTTGCAAAAGTTGAGCCAAGTGAGTTTACTGATGTAATAAATGAATTAACAATTGTAGAAATAGCATTTTGACCAAGTGATGCATTTGCTTTTATTGTTGTTCCAGTTGGCGCACCTATTGATATCTTCATTCCAGTTGATGATGTTGCTTTTGATGCTGAACCATTTATCATTATTCTATAAGCCGTATTCGCTTCAACTGCTATTGTTAGATTTGTATTTGTTGCAGTTGTATTTGATGTATTGAAATCACTTGATAAATAAGCAATCGTTGGTGTGTTTCTAACGTATGGTGAAAGCATTGATGCAGTATCTGAATATTTTACAGCAGTAATTGAACGCTGATATTTTGAAAGCATTGTTGCAGTATCTGATGCACCTATTTTGCCATTGAAAGTACTCCAATCTGTTGTAGATAATGCACCTCTATTTGTGGCTGATGCAGTAGGCAAATTAAATGTTTGAGTATTGCTTGATGATGATATTGCAAAATCTGTTCCACTTGTTCCTGTTGCCAATGTTTGAACTGAACCAGTTTGTTGATTTCCGCTTGTACCTATTGCAGTAATTCCTGTTCCTGCCAATATTCCAGATTGTTGTGTAATTGTAAAAATTGTAGATTGTACAGCAGGATGAACTAATGGTGTAGTTTGTGAACTCTCTGCTCTTATGCTCATATTAATATCTGCACTTCCCCAATATAATTCTATTGTATCTCCAGCTACTAATTGAATAACATAATTCCATGCTGCCATCATATATGCTGGTGAATTACCTTGTAAAGATATTACTCCAGCACTTGCAGTTATATCAGTTCCATTTTTTCTTAGCCAAAAATTTACATAATCAACACCTGCATCTGTCTTATCCATTTGAGAAGAAAATTGTAAATTGTATATACCTGTATTAGCACATACAATTTGAGATGTCATTGTTCCTGTATATGTAGCAGATGTTTTAAGTTGAGAAACTGAAACTTCGTAAGTACCTATTCCCCCACTCCCAGATATAAATGCCGATATGAAAGTACCTGCGGTTATACTGCCACCTGTTAATACCATTCCTACCTTAATCTTACCAGATGTTAATGATGTTACATTTAAAGTAGTTCCTGCACCTGCACCTCCATTATTAATAGTACCTACAAATACCGCAGTTTGTGTATTAAGAGAAAACCCATTGGCTAAATCTGTTGTATTAAATTTTACTGCTCTTGGTGTATTTGCTGTTGGATTGTCTTGTGTAGTGCTATCTGATATTGATAAATAATAACCACTTGCTGGTGGATTTGTACCTACACTATCTTTAATCGCATATCTTGTATTTCCTATGTAGTAAATGATTGAATCCTTTCCGATTGTTCTTGTTATGTTATTTACCCATTTGTTTGTTGTATCAATGCTTGTACCTCCACCAGTAATCCAATTTTGCATTTTATAAACTTGATTATTTGCATCAATGGATAATGGTTTGTACAAAGTTGTATCTGATACAGATGATAACGCACTTATTTTTAATTGTGAACCATCCAAATTTATATTATCTGCCACCACATTAAATTGTTTTGGATTTTCATCTGTTCCAAGAAAAGATATATTATATGGTGTAGCAATAGTTACATTTCCAGTTAATGTAGTATTGCCTATTATATTCCATCCAGTACCTCCACCACTACCGATTGAATCTTTATATTGAAAAACAAATACACCATTTTTACGAGCAAATATACTATCACGTGAACGCTTTAATGAATCAATCCTTTGATTAATTCTATTGCTCAAACTTGTAGTATCAGTTGTTCCACCTGAACCTAAAAAAGACCATGTGAAAGTTTTTGGATTGTAAGTATAGAATCTATTATTGCATGAATCAAATGCAATCGCACCACGCTTTGTATTGTATACACTTTTCAATGTAGGCGCACCACAAGTTGTTGGAATCTGCAATGTAGAATCAAAACTCATTCTCAATACCTGATAACCATATTGTGGCATCAACTGATATACCTGCGATTTTGCAGAATAAACAAAACAAACGAACAGAATAAAAAGTAATTTTTTCATAAATTAATTTGGTACATCACACGCAGTGAAATTGTTAACTACTGATAAATCAAAACTGAATGTTACTCCAGTCAAATAATCCTCAAACTTTTCTTCAACCTTTGTCCATGATACACTTGTACTGATTGAATATTGTTTGAATCCTTGTCTTAATATATTCATAATATCTGCACCTACTAAGTGCATAGCATTGCTCACATCTTGCTCAAATTCATTATCAACTCCACTCTTATCAAGCAACCACATTTCTATTGTGTAAACCAATTCGCGACCTGCATTGTATTGACCATTTGAAATATCAAAACTTGCATTCGGAAATTTAGGTTGTTCTGTCCACATTAACCAATTTGCTGGTGGATTTGGAACTACTGACTGAATCATTCCATTTGCTTCCAGTATTGATTTGATTTCCGTTATGACTTCGTTTCGCGTCATTGAATTTTTGTTTTACTTTATCTATGTATTCTTTCTTGTATCCTTTGCTCATAATTATCTATAAAGGAATGTGAACAATTCACCTGCCATTGCAACATCTCCAGTTGGCAATCTAACCACTTGACCATTGATTTGCAAATAACCAGTATCAGACGTTGTCGTTGTCGTTATACCTTTTGCCAAACCACCACGCGATGCAACCAAACAAGTTCTACCTGCAAGTGCTGAAACATTAAATGTAGTTTCATTTCCAACCGCAGTATAGTAAACAATCAAAGGACTTGAATAACCGCTACTACTATTTACATATCTTGGATTGCTAATCTCATAATCTTGACCTAAATAGATTGGGCAATTGTATGCTTTCTCTTCAGGAAATATTACATCCCATCCACTACCAGTATTAAAGTACTCATAGTATAGCGTGTAATTTTCTTGTAAATATTTTATCAATCTCGTTTTATAAAACTCAGCCATTGATTGATATTTTTGTTCAATCAATTCTAAATCACCGCGAGATGGTGTGTTGCTTTCTTCACTTGTCTTTTGCAAAAATCCTTTGCTAAATAATTGATAACCCATTGTTATAGGCAACATGCTCATTGTATACCATACCAACGCATCAGTAATATAATCATCAATAAGCGTCTTTTCATTAGCAGTTAAATTCCCTGCCTCAATTCCATCTTCTAAACGCTTGTACAATCTACTGCCAAGTGCAGGTTGAATAAATATATCACCTCCTACTTTTATCATAGGAAACAACTGCTTTCCATCTATTGCATTTGATGCACCAGTACGTTCTTTGAATAATTGCTCAGTAATGAAAAGAATATTTTTGCTCATTTTATTTTTTTGTTACAAGGTGAGAAACCCATTGATGTCTGCATTGTTCAGAATGAACGCCGTTAGGCATTGTCCACCAACCACCGACTCTATCCCATACTGAATAACCCAAACGCACACTAAGTGATTCAATATCTGCACGATTCCAAAATTTACCTGACTTACTTAATTCTACCATCTTTTTACAGAATGGTCGTGATGTAGATAAATTAGAATCCGTAAAACCTAAACGCCACTCGTAAGAATACATAATCTTAAACTCAATCGTTGAATTATCACCACCTAATTCAGAAACTGGTTTGATAACTTTATACGATGGTTCTGCATTGATTTTAGATGTTACTGATTCAATCACACCATCATCAATGAAGTTCTTGATTATCTTATTAACTTCAGCTACATCAACCTTCAAAGATTTAGCAATTATTTCAGGTGTTACCTTTCCTTTTTCCTTTGTCAATATTGATAACACATTTGCTTCTAATTGGTCAAGTTCAATAGCAAATGATTCATTAACACCTCTTGATATATGTATATTAAAATCATTTCTTTTGCTTCCTATCTTTTCAAGTTCCTGAAGCAAAAACAAATCTTTATCCATTGAAAATTGTTGCACCTCATCATCTGTCATTGGTGAATCGTCAATACCTAAAAAAGTATTTATATCAGCATCAGTAAAACCAAAACCATTTTTAAGCATCAATGACGCTTGTTCTTTTTTCAGTTTGCCATTCCCAAACTGACGAACAATACGCATAACGTTCTGATATTGTCTGCCAGTTAAATTTCTCAATGCATCATTTGACTGCATTGGAACTTCTGACTGAGTTGGTGCTGATGCATTTGGTGCAGGCGCTGAAGGTGGTGCAGGAATTAATCCAGCCAAACTTCTGATTTCATCAGGTGTCATAGATTCCAAAACCTTATTTGCAACCAATGGACTTAATGCGTTAATATTATCGCTGATAATTTGTGCTTGTGTTTTAACTGAAGAATCCAATGGTTCTCTACCCATCAATTCTCTGATTTCATCCTTTGTCAAATTCTGACTTACGATTGATTCAGTAAATTCAAATTTCAAAGGTTCTACTGGTTTAATCACAAATTCACCTTGCTCTCCTGATAGGTTTCTGATTTTAGTAAATACATATTCAAACTCTTGTTGCCTTTCTGTAACATAAGTATTATTCCAAATCTCGTAAGCATCACGTATTTCATTACGCTGACCAAGTGAACCGCTTGTACTGATACCATGTAGAACTGGACTGATAATCTGATGAGCAACAAAAATCTCTTGCTGAATCAAATTATTTACATTCGTGAAATCTTCTTTTGTAAGTGTGCTTGTTCCGAGTGGAATAATCTCAGCAGCGTTTTCTCTGCTCTTATTGAACATGATTACCACACGCTTACCTGAATCACCAGTGAACTTTTTCAACAAACCTCTTTCAACTTCACCGCGTTTCTCCTCATTAATAGGGTCGCCATTGTTCAAGTTTATCAATGTACTTCCGACAAAAGATTGCTTTGCCATTCCGAGCAAATGCCTTGAAACTTCAATGTCTGATTCAATGTAATTCAAACCCTGAAAATATGATGGCAATGGATAAACCTCGCTTGTTGGATTGTATTCCTTTTTGTAGAATATCTGACTTCCGTAAGGATTATTGATGTTAAATGCATCATAGCATCTCATCTTCTCTCTGAAGTCACTCCAATCGTTTTTAACGTAGAATTTTGTCAAATCCTTACTAACTCTAACCTTTGAAAATTCAATGTGATAAACCTCCTGAATTTGCTTTGCACGATTCCATATCACTTGCATATAATACCCACGAAATAACTCATCATCAGCAATGCATTTCTTTAATACTTCATTCCATGTTTCACCTGCTGAATTGCATGAACCATTATCTTCAAAACCTTTTCCGTAAATATAACCAGTTTTTGATTTTACAATTGAACCATGCTTAGGTGATTCATTGTATAGTCCGAGTAAGTATGTAGGATAGTCATTGTCCTTACCATACTCAACATATCCCTTTCCTTTCTTTTCCTCAAACTTAGGTTGTTGTGCTTGGTCAAACTGAAGCGTGATGTAATTATAATTATCCATTGTATGCTTTGAAATTATTTGATTGTTCATTATATTTTATCGGAACAAAATCAGTTTCAGGATGGAGGTACATATAACCACTTTCAAGAATTGGTGTTGTTGGAACAACATTATTTGTTACTGCAATTTGTATAGTATATGACCAGAACCCTTCTATAAAGTTAGCAAAATAATCGTTTGTAATTATTGTGAATTTTTGAAATCTTGCGATGTTATCTTCATTTGGAATCCACATTTGAACAATATCTTGTGTTGTTCTATGCGTGAACTTGAAATAATATCTATCAGTCAGATTCAAAATAGTATCTGATGTTGTAAATATTGTATCACTATTTCCTTTTGTTAGATGTATCATAAATAAAAAAACCACCGACTTTGTCGGTCGGTGGCTACTTTTCATTGGTTAGCAAATTAAGCCGTTCCAGTGTTTTCCAAAGTTGATGCAATGTTTGCAGGAACTATCAAGAAATCTTCAGTTTCTTGACTTGAAAACTTCAGAACGTATCCGTTTCTATCACCGAGTGCAGTACCTGAACCACCCTCTGATGAATCCATAAATAGACCAAATGATTTACCGAACATTCTATAAACACCATCACCTTCAAGAGTGACGAATGTCAGACGATTGTAAGCAAGTGTTGCAACGATATTTCTCATAGTTGCGTTACGCTGATTGATAGGGAACTCAACCTGATGTGTGTAGAAAATAGTTCCGTTTTCTTGACTGGCAGTGATACCATTCATAGTCATTGCGGTAGCACGCGGAACTTCAAATTTCCAAAACTTCTTACCACTCTTTTTGTTCAATGCAGTCACTGTTCCTGATGCTGAAGTAATTGTTGAATTACCTGATGCATCATAAAGATTTGCATTCTCAATCAACCATATTGTCTGAACGCCACCGACTGAATCGCGACATTCTATTGTGTAACCTGATGTAATTGCGCAGGGCATAATATTTAATTTTTAAGTTTATGAAAAAGGTGGTGTATTTCTCACCACCCTTTTATTATTTACCGAACCGATATTAGATAGCAGCAATGAATTTCACACACTCGTTAGTGAATGCTACGTTCACACCCATCTTGAAAGCTACGCGGAAACGCACATCGTTATTATCACGTGACCACCACATATCATATGCACCTTCTTCGTCAACCAAATCAACTGCCATTGCGATGTTTGACAAACTGATTGCGAATGCATCACCAGTTGTATTCAAACCATTTACAGCAACGATTTCAATGTTAGTACCTGGCAAGATGAAAGTTGCAGCCTGAGAATCTTGTGGATTGTAGCTGAACAAATTCAATGCTCTGTATGCCATGATAAGCAAACGATACCAATCATTTCCTACGAAAATCTTAACATCACCCTTTGCCATTACCGCAGCAGGGATTGCCTTGTAGATACCTTCAGTTGCAGCTACAACATTTGATTGTGTGATAGTTGTGATTGTAGCAACACCAGTGTAACCTGATACGTTTGCGTCAACTGGACTACCTGCAACAATCAATTTTGAAAGACCATCAAATTTGTTTGTATTTGCAGTTGAACCTGTTGCATCACCTTGCCATATTGCAGTTTCAAGTTGAGCAGCAATACGAGCATTTTTCTTTGCAAGATAAGCAGCCTGAAAATCAGCATTGCCGAAATCTTCGTAAGTAGAACCTGCTTTCAAAGCCTCTTGTGTGAAGTATGCTTCCAAATCTTTTGGACAGATTTTTTCTTCTACTTTGATTTTACCAACAGTGATTGTACGCTGAGTGATGCTCGTTGTACCTGAAGGGTCAAAAGAACATGAATCAGTTTGAAAAACTGCATCAGTATCCATCAAAGGAATAGCAACAACCGATTTTGCTTGTGGGATAACGATACCACCATCTTTAATAAGTTGTTGTGTCTTTGCACCAAAAACCGCACTTGACAAAAGTGGTTTGGTAAGTTGTTTAGTATACGATGTAAGTGAACTTAAGCTAAGTGCCATTTTTATTTAATTTTAATTTTTAACTGAATAGGATATCGTAAGATTTTTCTTTTTCTTCTTTGAAATTGTTGTTTGCTTTTACTGATTCATCAGCAATGCCAGTTGGAGTTGTAGCTATTGTCTGCGTCAGATTCAACAAACCTTCAATCACAATATTTGCTTTACTCAATCTTTCGTCAAACTCTGCAAACTTTTGCTCGTATGCTGAAAGTTTAGTTTCGTAAGCAGTGAATTTTTCGTTAGTTGCAGATTCAAATGCGCTGAATTTTGCACCCATATCTTCCATCATTGGTGGTTCTTCAGGTTGAATTGGGTCTGATTTAATTTCCATAATAGCACCATTATCACCAACAACAATCATAGTTCCATCTTGCAACTCATGTTCGCCCATTGGTGCAGGAACTCCGTTGATTGTAACGATACCACCTACTGCTAATTCAGTAATTTGAACCGAAGTGCCATCCGCCAAAACCGCATCAAGCATTTTAACCATGTCTTTTTTAGGAGATTGTTGCATTAATTCGCTGAATGTCTGCTTCAATTTTGTGAGAATTTCTGTGTGATTCATAACATATTATATTTAGGTTTGAAAATACTATGACTTAAAGTTGATTTAATAATTTCTCAATCGTTTCTAAAGCGTTCTGTTCTGCTGATTTAGGTTGTTCATAATCAAACAATCCTTCTACTGAAAACCCTTTGTAAGTCCCATCTTTAATTGCTGACCAAACTTCATCATTCTCTACATAGAAACTGCCAAACCAACTACCATCTGCAACATCTTTAAATTCTACCATCGGCATAATACCTCTTTGCCTATCAACAATAAAACTTTCAAACATTGTAACTCCATCAACCTTTTGCTTTGCATCATGCATCAGGTTAACATTCTGATTGTATTTTTTCTTTGCAAATTTTATTGCAATCTGCTTGATTGTTTCTGCGCTGAACTTCACATAATGCTCACCAAATTTCTCATTGTTTCTATAAATCAGTTCATCAGCTAACATTAGTGGACCTGAGATAATATGCTGGTCTTCATTAATAATAGCAAATCTTTCAAATCTAAACTTTTCACCAATGTTTCCAAGTTCAGCAATTACATCTGCATTATTATCGTAGTGCTTTTGAATTCCTAATGATTTTATCTTTTCAATCTTTGCCTTATTACTACCAGTTGCATAAACTTTTGAATGTGGTATTCCTAATTCATCTGCCGTTGATAGCATACCTTCAACATCTTGTCTTGCTGATATGATGTAAACAACATTACCTTCAGCAATTTTTTTCTTTGCAAGTTCTTTGCCTCTATCGGTTGAAATAGTTTCGTCATAATCAAACGAAATACCACCTGCAAAGTGTTGTTCCCATATTGAATTACATATAGCAACTGCTTGTTGATTATCTTTTCCTTCATTAACTACATAAGAAATGCAACGAGGTAAGAAATCTATTTTATGTTCACCTTTAGATGGTTCAACAAACTCATCTCTAAATGCAATAAAATCCTTTTTAATTGCAGGTGCATCTACTAATGCAACATAGTTTACTTCAGCGTCATCATTAAGATTCTCGCTGATTTTCAATTCATAAATTGGTAGTGTCATAATTTTATTTTTTAGCTGATTCTTGCAGCACGATTCAAACGTTGTATTCTTTCCTGATTTCCAGTGACATCAGATTCCAATACAAATGCTCTATTTGTTGCTGAAGATAATTGATTTATTTGTCCTTGATTTAACATTGTTGTTGTCATCTGTGCTGATAATGGTGCAGTAACTCCACCACCTACTGATGGTATTGTACCACCTCCACCACCACCTTGATTTGGAACTTTGGTTGCTAATATTGCTTTTACTGATTTGATACCAGTTGCAATTATTGCAGCAACATTTGCAATCTTAACTATTGTTCCTGCTGGTTCAGGTAGAACTGATTTCGCTCTCAATACTTCACTTGCACCAATGTATGTATTGATTGTTGCCTGAGCTACACCCAAACCTTTTCCTACCGCAGTTTGCTTTCCAATGACATCCGACAATGCACCTGCAGCATCACCAACTTCTTTGTATTGTGATATTCTTTTTTGATGCGCTGCTTCATCATTCTTAATTCGTTCTTCATCTGCTGCTTTTGATATATCAGTTAATTTTGCCTGATGAATTGTTTCAATTGCTTCTCGTCTTGATTTATATTCAGCATCTAAAATTTCTTTTTTATTTAATGCTTCAAGTGCAAGGTCTATTTCATTTTGATATCTTGCAGATTCTTGTTCAAATGCTTTGTCATTTTCATTCTTTATTCTTTCAATCCTATTTTCTTCTAATATTTTGAATGTTTCATTTTCAAAATCTATTGCTGATTGTCTTTTCTTTGCAGCATCTTCTTTTCTTTTTGTTTCTGCTGCATCCTCTATTGCTTTAATATCAGCAGTATATTTAAAATACAATTGACTGATTGTGTCAAATTTCAATGCTTCACTTGCCTTGCTATTTTCAACCTCTTTTATAGATGCTTGTAATTGTATATCCAAACGCTTCTTTGCTCTCTCATCTTCATCTTTGATTTGCATCAAAGTATATTCATTCTGTAAACTCAACAATTGTTTATTCAATGCATCATTTGCAGTTTGAATTTCTTTGCTTACTGCATCTCTTTTATCTTTTGCTCTTTTATTTGCTGATTCATTTATTGCAGAAATTTCTTGGTCACGCTGAATTGCATATTGTTTTTCAAGTTCTGTTCTTTGTGCTTCAGTATATTGAGCATCATTTAATTTTTTGATGTTATTATCATAATCAATTTTTGATTTTTCAATTGCTCTTTTATCATCATTTTTTATTGACTTTAGATAATTGCTTTGTTGCAATCCTTCTAACTGGTCATTGTATGCTCTAACATTGTCAAGGTCTTGTTGCCTACCTTCTTGTTTTATTTTATTAATTTCAAAGTTTAAATCTTCTTGATTCTTTTTATTTTGTTCAAGTTCATCAACTGCTGCATTTTGCAAATCAATGTTTGCACTTTTATACATTTTCCGCAGTTCGTTATTTCTTGATTCTATTGCATTAATTTCATCTTGCTTTCCTTTTAATCTTAATGCTAATATTTCTTTTTGCGATTTACCTGCAAGTTCTGCCTCCTTTATTGCAAGGTCTTGCGCTTGTTGCAGACGCTTATAATTCTGGTCAAAATAATCTTTGTTTCTTTTATTTGATTCAACTGCAATCTCTTGTTGTTTCTTTTCTGCTTCATCACTTACACCAGTCCATTCCATTATTTTTTGAATCAATGCTATGATTCCTATAACTATTGCACCTATACCAGTTGCCATAATTGCACCACGCAATGCAATAGCTGCAACCCTTGCAATATTTTGAGCAATAGTTAAACCAGTAGTTGCAGCAGTTTGTGCAGTTGTTACCGCAGCATCAGATTCTTTTGCAATTAATAATTCTTTTTGAGTTTTGAATGAACCAGTCATCACAAAATTCAATGCTTTCTGAATTACAACATTATTTGATAAAACTGCACCTAAGTTTTTGAATGCATCCTTAGCCTGAAGAACAGAGTTAATTCCTTGACTTAATGCCATTGCACCCTGAACCTTTGCAAGTGTTTTTGATACTGCTTCACTCTCAGAACCGAATAATGCTTGCGCACCTTGTATTGCAGAAAAACCACCTGCAACACCTTGTAGAGTTGCACCAAATGCTTTAAATTTTGCATCAGGGTCAAATGCATCAGCCATATTTTTTGCATCACCAATGGCATCTTTTAATTCGGCAACCTTCTTTGCTGCGTTTGCTGCTTCAATTGATGAATCACCAAACTTTTGCCTCATGTCAATGAGTTCAGCAGTTGCATCTTTTAATTGCTTCTTAATACTACCAACGCTATTATTTGCACCTTTCGCGTCTACATTTATCCGAACATTTACTTCTGTATTTGTTGCCATGTTAGTTGTATATTCTAATTTCTAAACTTGTGAAAAGTAAAACATTGTCATCAAAAGTTCTTATGTTTATTTCATTTATATCTGTTCTACGAACTTGAATCAATGATGAATCTGATTGTTGAATAAATATTTGCGTTTTACCTTGACTCAATATTTCTTGTGATAAAACCATTCTATAATCACCTGCTGAGTTTCTTGTTATTGTATAAGTACATCCAGTTGTGTTTTCCAGTTCAGTATAAGTTGGGTCTTGGTTTGTACTTTGATTTAATAATAAACTCAAAACCAAATAACCTTGTGTTGTATTCCAATCATTAACACCCTTCACGAGCATTGCACCAGTATTACCAGTTACGTCAATCCATTGACCTTCAAATTCATCAAAGTATTTTATAATCATAAGTAAGTAGTATAAATTACTCGCAATAATTGTACCTCACAAACTTCGTTATCTGCAAAATCAACAATCTTAATCAACCGATATAAAACCCCATCAACCCAAATAAATCTGCCGAAATCAAGATTGAAAATATCTTTGTTATTCAATTTCATCTTGCAGGTCAATAACCTTGAATCTTTATCGGTTATTTCAGCCATGTAAGATGAATAATAAGCATTGAATAAATTATTGCTCAATGCACCTGAAACTAATGTGAAATAAAGTTCTTTTGTTGCACCAAAATTAATATCAGCAGCAGGAACATCAGGGTCATCAAAATGACCTGCATACAAATAATCTGTTCGTGTTCCTAATTCAGTTGTCGTTCCTGAACTACTATTCAAAATTTTCCAACTGGTAACACCAGATATTTGTTTTGCTTGAAGTATCCTGATAACTGATTCAATCTGTTCTTCAACTTCATTTGTTTTCTTAAAAATTGTGCTTACAACTTTATCTTTTCCTAAATAACCTACTAATGGTGTTGATGAAAATATTATATCAACGCTTGAAGTTTCTTTTGCAAATTCAAATTGATTGTCAAAGTTTCTATTTCCGTATGTTTCATTGTATTGTTTCTTGTACTTATCATTATAAAAATCAGTGTCATCTTTGTATTTGAATTCATAGAATCTCGCATTAACTTCAGACATTGGTTTAATCTTTATGACTTGTGACCTATCAACTTTATCTGACCAATCCAAATAACTTGAGCGACTTAAATTGTAGAAATCAACATTCGGTGTTATTATCAAATGCTTTTCAATATACTTATCCTCAGTCACCATCAAATTAAACATCTTCAGAATAGATGCAAAGAAATCTTTCTGCAATATATTTCTTGGTAATACATCATTCATGTAGATGTATTCAGAATATGCTAATGGTGATGGAACTAATGCACCTGAATTTATTGTGAGATTTGTTGAACCAGTATCAAAAGAATATGTCCATGTTCCGCCACCTATTTTTTCAATTGTAATAGTTAATACATTTCCATTTGATAATGCAATAAATCCACTACCATTCACGTCAAATGGTTGTGATGTTCCTGCATAACCACCAATAGGAATGCTTATTATTGGTGTTCCGTTTATTTTTATTTTAACCTCAGCAGGAATTGAATTTGAACTTGTGAATGTTCCTTTCAATCTAAAGTTAACTTGTGCCGTTATATTAGCACCTCCGTAAGTGAATATAGTATTTCCTGAAGATGGTGTGAAGTTACCAACAGCCGTAAGTATTCCAAAAGACATCGCTTTGCTTGTTCCATCAGCAGTTACATAATTGAATCCAGTTGTCGCAACATTCAATTCATAGCTTGTATATTTACTCAAACGTTTTTGGTTATTTGGTATAATTAAACGCTTGAAAAAGTTACTATCAAAGAAATCACTTTCCCATGTATAACCTGAATTAGTTATTATTTTATCAATGATTTCACGAACAAAAAATGCAGGTCTGAATGCAGTATATTGATAATCTTTTTTTGATAAATATGTAGGTGATGTTGATGGAATATTGTAGCTAACATTACCATAATCAATTATTGGAAATATAATACCACTACCTGCATTCCAATTTGCCCAACTATTTGTCATTGCTGAATATGTCCAGTTAGTATTGTATGCGCTAAAATCTAAATCATCAACTGCATTGACATTTCCATTCAATTTCTTTGCAATTAATTTACTGAAGAAACCGCCGAGTTCTCCAAACAATGCAATCTCATATTCTACATGGTCATCATAAACAATAATCTCTAATAATCTCAACACACCTTTCATCACTTGCAATCCATCTATTTCAATTCTTGCCTTTGCTGATTTTGATGCATTAAAATTGTATAATACATTTGGTTCTACATCATTCGTAAAATTGCTATTTGAAAACTCAAATATGTTTCCAAACAATCTATTGTTGTTTGCAGTTGCAGGTATAACTATTGTTTTGCTAAATGATGTACTCTTTGAATCTAAGTTATTCAAATCATCAATGGCATAGGTTATCTGCTGCGAGAAATTCGCATTGATATCCAGTTCGTTATCTTCTATGAATAATCTTGTCATCTTCTGAATCCGTATCTTGTTTGATTAATATCACATTCAATTTCCAATGTTCTCAATCCTGCCCATTTCTGCTGAATGTATTCGTAGTTAGTATTCTTTATTGAAACTGGATAATAATACCCATCAATCTCTGCATACACTTGTGGTGAAACAATCAATTCCCACAACCATTGATATTCAGCATCAGTCGGAAAATCCATTGTTAACTTATATGTCCAATCTGTTTTGCTTCCGTAATTGATTTTACTTTCATTATACACATTACGAGAATCATAATAATCAACAGAAGTATTGCTGAACTTGAAATCACGCTTTTCAAATGTCTTTCGTTCTGTTGTCATGCTCAACTTATTTGCAAGTTTGAATCTTGCAGTGTCAAACATTCCGTAAGAATTAATGAAGTATAGATTTACATGAGTATATCTTTCATCACAATCATAATACAATCTGAATGCTTGTACATCTAATAAATTAGTGTAGAACTTGACATCCATGAAAGTATTACTATTGAAATTGAAACAAGGTTGTGAAACGAGATTACTAATAGAATCAAATCCAATATCTAACTGCGTGAACTTACGAACCAATCCACCATCTGAAGGTGCTTGATATCCAGTTAAATCAATGCAGGTAATATCAAATGCATTTGTATTAGGATTCCATGCTTCAGTTTTCAAATATATCTTTGTTCCGTTGTGCCTTATACCAACTAAGAATTTATCATTCTTTCCTACATTAGCGGTGAATGGTCTATTCGTTGTCCAGTTGTTCGCTTCGCTTCTTGCTACCTTTCTTTTGAATACTGATGGAATGTAATTGTAGACACGCACATTTCCTGATGCCATGTTCAATGTAGTCACTCCACTGAAATCTTCACCAACTCTTACCTGATATTGTAAAGATGATTGTCCTGAATTATCAGGTGAAACGAGATACGATTTTGTTACAGATGTAGGAGTGAACCAATCAAACTTCATTTCATTCCTAATAACATTTGATGCATCAAAATAACCGCGACCATTTGATGGTTCAGGAAATACTTTGGTTCTTACCAATTGCTGACCATTATGATACAAATCAAAAACATATTTGAAATCGGTCTGTCCTGAGTTATCTGAATAGGCAATATGCCACAATGAATCTTGTGCAGTCACATTACCTGATGGATTTATTAAACTCGTTATGCTCATTACTTAGTTATTTGAACTGAAATATTAACTGCATATTCATCTGCAATTCTAACCGACAAATCTTTGAATACTTTTTCCGTTGGTTCTTTTATGAAATTAGTTGTTTTGATTCCATACTTTCTAATCAAATACATCAATGTATCAACCCTTGCATCTAATAAAGATTTAGATTTCTTTTCACCTCTTACTGCACCATATCTTTTTACATCCAATGAACTTACTTTTGCATGACCACTTTGAATGTATCTTTTTATGCTATCTCTAAATTTACCACCACTATTTGTTTTTGGTGGATTCTTATATGAATAAGGTGATGATGGTGCATTCTTAGATGAACCCCAACCCTTCACACCTTTATCAACGAACTTTGCATAGTCCACTAAATATATATCCAGCACTTTGATTCCATTAACATCTTTCAAAGTGAATGTGATATTTTTCTCCATCTCACCACTTGCCGTTATCTGCTTCCGTTCTATTGATGCAATTAGTTCTTGTTTATATTTTTCTGCATATTCACCTAATAATGTATCTAACGACCTCATATCAAGAACCTTATATCCACCTTGCGCTTTTGATTGAATGAAACCATTCTCAAGATTTATTTGCTGATTTTTAGTTTGGCTTGGCATTCAACTTATATTTATTCATCAATCGTTTTTCATGTTCATCATCCACCTCACGCTTCATTTTTAGATAACTCAAATCATTCAGAAACTGAATTGTTGAAATCTTCCACACATCGTCTATGCTGACACCTTCAAATTCCGATACCATTTTGGCATTGTATAACCATCCAAAGTTCTTGCTAAATTCTTTGCCAAGTGTGCTGCCTTCGGATTCTCCAGTGTCTGAAAATAAGTATTCAAACTCACCATTGACATCTTTAAAACTGCGCAAAAAAAAAGTGCTGCATGATAAGCAACTTCAAATTCTACTTCCTGCATATCGTTAGCCATCTTGTTATGATTAACCTCACCTTCATATAACTTTAATCCTTTCCAACTCCATACCATCGGTGTTGCCATCGTTGCCATTATTTTATGCAGGTTACCTACAAGGTCACCACTGAATGTTGCCAACTCCACATACTTACCTGCATTTTGATTTCTTATATCATAATTCAAGAAATACCATTGACATTTGACTTTGATATATTGCTTCGGTTTTTTATTGTCCAGTTCCTGAGTGAAATTTTCAAATAACTTATTGACCTTCTTACATAATGCACCATACTTCACAATGTTCATGTTGTCAAGTTCTGCCTCTGTTTTACCAGTCAGATTCTGAATGAGCAAACTTGATTTTGTCAGTTCATCAAAATCTGATTGAGCAATTGAGTATAGTTCTTGAAACTTCTTAATGCTGACCTTCATAATATATTATATCTTTTTTGTGAAAAATTATATGAAATAGTATTCACCTGAAAATTTAAACTGATTCTTGCACCGAACTGCCAATGCCAATGCGTTCACACAATCATCGTGAAACCCTTGTGGTGCATTGTAACGAACACCAGTTGCAGTGAACTGATATTCAAATACCTCTAATTCTTCTTTGATAATACCATCAGGAAAACAAACCTCCTGTTTGTGTATTGATGAAGCAAGTAACTCCATCAGTTGTTGTTTACTCGTTGATGTGTATTTGAACCCTTGCATATTTGAAAAGTTATTCTGCAAATCTTCTGTGATGGCATCACCTACACCAGTTGAATCAATCATTACTGGAATGCTTCTGTCAAGCGTTAATATTGTTTCCTTTGTTTGTTTCCAATCCTTTTGGAATCGGTCAAAGTAACACACGCAACCATCCTCATCTAAACCTACTATTGCAGTCCAGTCAACTGACTTTGCCAAATCAATACCATAATACTTTGCAGGTTTTGTTGATAGCTCTTTTATGCAGTTCTTTATATGTTCATTACCAAATGGATTACTCGCGTTCTCCATCGCGTTAGCAAGATATTCCTGCTCAAATACTGCGTGTGGCAATTGAATCTTAGCATCATCAATCTCATGCCTATCAATGTAAGGATTGTCATATGTTGTGAACTTAAAAGAGTTCCAATCGTTCTCACCGCTTAATCCTTTCAGGTATAGTGAATAGAAATAGTTCTTTCCTTTTGGAGTTGATAGGAACAATGCGCGTCCTTTGTAATCAGTTAGCGTTGGACGTATTGAATTCAACCATCCGCTTTCTAAATCAGGAATGAAAGATGCCTCATCAACTACCACGAAGTGAAATTTCCTGCCTCGTAGATTGTCAAGCCGTTCTCCAGTAAAAAACATGATGGATGCACCATTTGGAAAGTTAATAATCAAATCTGATTTGTTGTTTTCAAATGGTAGAATCTTAGCAAGTTTAGCAAAGAATGTTTTTGCAAGTGCGTAAGTAGGTGTAATGTATGCGATTGAGTTTCCTTTGATTCCTTCATATATCATTTCAATCTGTGCGAGTTCAGATTTACCGAAACGTCTGCCACACATTACAACGCGAAACCTTGACTGATTATCAAGGATTGCTTGTTGATTCTGATGCAGTTCAGGTATTTCAATAGTCATTTAATGCATTTTAAGATGATTTAAAGGATTGTTTTGCCTTTGGTAATAACAAACTCTATCTTGCCACTATTCTCAACGCTTGACGTTTCTTTCGGCTTTCCATACACTCTTGTCAGCAATGTTTCAAGAGAATACAACGAACCTTTTTGCAAACTCTTAACCATCGCGTTTGCGATTGTCTTTTCAAGAATCGTAGCCTTTGGATTATCGTATACCTTTTTCAATTCCTCCAAATCCATTGCCATCATGTTCTGGATGGTGTCATTTATCTCTGCAAGTTTATAACCTGCATCCTTCAGGATGGAAACATACTTTCTTGGTCTGCCGTTAGGATTCATCGTTTCACCCTTTGCTGGTCGTGTTAAACTGCCTCCATGATTTTGTTTTTCTTGCTTTGCCATTTCCGATGTAATTCCGATGTTTTAAATTCAAAGTATTGATTCATTGTTTTCAATTTCAATTGCTTTTTCAGTTATGTAGTTTTCAATCTGTTGTTTGGTGAAAGTACAACCAATTAGCATTGCATTGAAATGCTCATAAAGTTCAGACAATGTGATGTCATCATTTTTTCTGATGATGCAAAAAGTTGTGTCATGCATTTTAATTGTCAGTTCCATGTAGTTTTGTTTTATGTTTTAATATTAGGAAATCAATGTGTTGTTTTTTATCGCCGAACTGGATGTGACATTGTCTGCATAATGCCATAAGGTTGTTGATGTTATCATGCTCTTTGCTTCCGCCCATACCTCTGCATCTGATATGGTGTATATCAACTGCGACTCGGTCACATACTTCACATGATATAAAATCTGATAGGTCATAACCGAAATGTTTGAAATAGATTTTAGTATGGTTTTTCAATCAAGTTTTGATTTGTAGTGTTCACATATCAATTCCATTTTTGCCAAATAGTAACTATTGAAATCAATATATCCTTCAGGATTGTTTTGAAAATTAAGATAGAGAATACCTCGCAACCTTTGTGATGGTGTTTTTGCATTGGCAAAATCTGTCTTTAATGATTCTAATACATCAGATTCATCTTTTGTAAATGGTTCTTTCTTTAATCCGATATAGCAGAATGATTGATGCAGTTCAAAAATCTGACCACATTGCGCAGGTGTCATTTCCTGAGTTCCGATTGTCAGTTTAATTGTTTTATCCTTGCGTGAATTTATTCCTTCTATTTGTCCGCCTAATAGTATCATTGCATTTGCTTTTGAAATATTGTGTAGTTTTCAGTTTCATCGTAATGAGATGTCCAATGTTTCCATTTTGCATCTGATAATGCAAGACCTTCATCTTTCATCTTTCTGTATTCTGTTCCGTTTCCAACATCATTGCCAATGTGATTTGATTTCATATTTGGTATGTAATAATTGATGAAACCCTTTTTATTTAATCGGTAGGCATAATCTCCGTCTTGCATTCCGTAAGGGTCATAATCTTCATTATAATAACCAATTGCATCAATTGCCTTTCTTGGCATCAGTATATTTCCAAACGCAGTGAATGTCGGATGTATTGACATTCCATTTATTTCAATTATTTTTTCAATATTTTCAACGCAATGTATTCCACACATACCAGTTTCAGGAATGTTTCCTGAATAGATAACCATTTCATTCAACCAATTATCTGGCATCTCTATATCATTTGCACAAGTTACAACCGCATCATAATCGCGTGTAATATCAATTCCGATGTTCAATGCTTTTGCTATACCTTTTTGTCTGATGGTGAATAGGTCAAATGGATAATCTGCCTTTGCGATTGATTGCAATGCTTGTTTTGTATGGTCGTGACGTAGGTAGTCAAGGAATAATATTGCTACTTTCATTTTTTTATATTTTCTCCAATGTGTTTAACTGGAACTCCTGCATACTTTTGATAAGGTGCTAATAGAGATTTTTTACCAACGAATGCACTTGCGCCTATCATGCAACCTTGTGGAATTATACACTTCTGATGTATAACTGCATTCAATCCTATATTTGTATCATTTCCAATTATTGAATGACCACCAATCTTTGCACCACATGAAATCGTAACTCCATCACCAATTACTGCATCATGACCGATGTGTGCGTGTTTCATGATATAACAATTATCTCCGATAAACGTTTGTCTGTTTACTCCTGAATCAATTGTGACCATACCAGTAATTATGTTATTGTTTCCAATAATGACATTTCCAGTTTTATCTTCTTTCCCTTTCCATTCAGCAGGTGAACCGATAATGCAATATGCACCAATGATATTACCAGTGCCTAAAATGACATTGTCATAAATGATTGCAGTGGGATGTATTTTATTTTCCATTGATTTTATTTTCGTACCAACGATATACCTGCACAAGCATTTCAGTTGTACAAGCAGAACAAGCCATGTTATAATGATAATGTGGAAACTCCACACGATATGCATCTACAATCTCATTCTTTATATGTGGATGCAGATTTACAACCTCTCCAGTTTTGATAAAGAAATCGTAAATATGTTTATGCTCTGCAAGTTTCAGCAAATGCGTTTCTTCTTTCATTGTTGATTCTGAAGAAATCGTATTTTCTAACTGCCCATTCTTTGATTTTCTCGCCATAATCTTCTCTCGCGTTTTTATTATTTATTAAGAAATTCAAATGCTTAAACCAATCTGTTTGGTTTTCTACCCACAATACTGGTGCATCTGTATCTAATTTGTAAGGGTTAACATGACTGCATATTACTGGAATACCTTTTGTCGCTGCCTCCAATAACTTCAGATTTGATTTACAACCTGACCAATCAGATTCAAGCAAAGGTACAACCATAATATCTGCATTCTCATACATACTCATGTATTTGTCAGGTGTTGTACCATTAATTATTTCATAATCTAATTTCATTGAGTTGCTGAAATAGGATAGCATTTTATCCCACAAGAACTTTGAAGAATCATCTGTTGCAGTATATCCACCTAAAACCATTTTGATTTTGTGCTTGTGCATCATTAACTTCCTGAAAGGATTTTTTAATAATTCCAAATCACCTTCATGAGTGATTCCACCACACCAAAATATTCTTATTTTTTCATCTTCAATTTTTTCATCTGTGAACTGGTGATATCCATATGGTAAAGCATTTGGAACGATAACAATGTTTTCATTAAGATTTGTGATAAGGTTTGCCAATTTTTCATTGGTACAAGTGAGAAGGTCAGCACATCGCAAATTATTTTCAATGCGTGAATTCATGTCTTTATAGTCGTAATAGTTCAGATGGTTCGTTGGCAATAACCATGAATCATCCATATCAACTACAATCTTGCATCCGAGTTGTTTCTTTGTTTCTTCAAGATTATTATCAAACATTGAAACACGATTGTAAAATAGCACATCCCATTGTTCAGATAAAACTTCTTCTGTCGGTTTGTTTGTGCAAATTCCACTTATGTCTTGCATAAACATAAGCGGTAAAACTATACGATGATAACCGCAACCTGAATTCGGATGTGCAATGCCTAATACTTTCATTTGATTTTTTGACCGATGAATCCTGCACCAAATATGATGCAAAGAAATTCTGAATAAATATGTGGTAAAAAGAATAATGCTGCCGATGTCCATACTGAAAGACAAGTGACACAATCAAAAGGTTTCAACCTTGCACCTCGTTGCATCTTAAACCCTGCTTTTATTGCGTTTGGAAACCCAGCAACATTCACGAAATAATAAGAAAAGAAAAATCCTGCTAACAAATTAACTATCATTTCTAATTGCTTTTATTAGTTCCTTTTTTGTTTTCCTGATAACCTCGTAACAATGAATAGATGGAATGCCAAAAAACTCTGCAACCTTTTCTCCACTATTTAATTCAACATACTTCCTGAATATCATTGATTCGTGTGCTTCGTTTGCATTCTTATCTAATTTGCTATCCAGTATCTTGTTAATGTTTCTAATCTGCGAATCTGTCACAAGTTCAGTTCCTTTCAGCGTTTCAAGATATTCAGACAAATTTGCATAATCATTTTTTTTGAACATCCTATAAAATCGCGTTTGTTTAGATGTTCCTAAATTCCATATAATCTTCAAAGAATATTGCAATAATTCATTTGCATCATGTAACCTTTTTATTTGTTCACAATCTTTTGTAAGCAATACCAGTGCAACTTCCTGCTTCAAATCATCCTGAAGTTCTTTAGGTTTGATTTTTGATAATAGAGAAACAAATGCATGATGATTGTAGATTTCCTCAATATATTTTTTGCAATCGTGCATTACATAAAGATGTTGAAAGATACAAAGTTTTTGAAAACACAATATAAAAATGATGCGACAGATATTAACATTGATTCTATTATTGACTAATCAAATTGCATTCAGTCAATGTAAAGATATTTATGGTGCAAAATGTGATTGCCCAACTGAACAAGATTCGTTGGTTATTTACAACAATGCAATCGTTGTTGTTGAATTTTATGATAAAAATTCATCTTATACTTTAGTTAATTCAACTGAACTGGTGACAACTGATGAAAGGAAAGAGATATTTGATAAACTTGAAGATGCAAGAAGGATGTTTTTTGTACTTCGTAGAACTTTGAAAGTTATCTCTGAGAATCCAAAGTACAAGGATATCACTTACAAAAATTACTATAACAATGTTGATGACAATAGATTCTATCAGCGTGAACTTGAAAATCAAATTGTAAATTCAGATGCACCATTTCCAATTTATGACAATCGCATTGCACCAGTTATCTTAAATGTTTACGAGAATAAAGATTCATCAAGCATTTATTTTGGTGACCTTGTTCAGATTCCTTTATATGTTCCAGTAGTTGTAAAACCTTATACATTGCTAACTGAAGATGAATTGATTTTACGAAATAAGATTCTGCATATTGTACCAAACATTCAGAAGTTTGATTCAGCAAAACGTTATTTTGTAAAGCGTGATACTATCATTCAAAAGAAACCATATACAGACCCAATTGTAATCTATTGCTACAATGAATTTGGTTCAGGTGCAGTCATTGGATTCATGTATGATAGATATTTCAGGAAATTAAATGAATCAGAATGGAATAAGTATGCAGTCCCAAAATATGCTCGTGATATTCTTAATGATGAATCAAAGTTAAAAAATCTATTGAAGAAAAAATTCGGTGGTTATTTCTTAGGATTCATTGATTAATTCCATCACCTGCTCAAATGAATTGCAAGTGCATATCTGTCCTTTCCATTTCATGTGAAACACCAGTTCATCAGCAGTTAGTTTCTGTTGAGATTTCCACTTTGAACCATCTTTAATCTCAATCATGTAGTTTTTTCCTTTGTATCCGATTATGATATCTGGGAATCCTTTGCCTATTGTATGCGTTGAGAAAACTGATAGATGAGGAATCAATCTCAGTTTGTCCATTATATCCTTCTGGTTCGCGTCTGTTTTTCTAATCATTTTTTTTAATTATTGCAGTTGATAAATAACACAAATCTATAGTGCTGATGAGCGTTAAAATATCCAACCTATTGTAACGTTGATAAAGTTTATTTATTGTAGGTTCATCAAAAAATTCTTTTGCTATATTTTTTGAAATCCAATCTTGTAATTTCAATTTTTCAACTATGATAAAATAAGATTCAGTTTCAAAAGCAAAAAATTCTGCTTCACCATATAGCCATCCTAATTTACCAGTAATTCCTTTTAATTCTATCCAATGAAAGTTTTGATTTGGTTTTTCATCTGTACGATAGATTTTTTTAATTCCTTTTACATCAATTCTAATAGGAACTTTTATATCCCAATGCTGATAGATATTTTCTTGTTTATTTGATTCTATGCTATCAGAAAATAATTTTGCAAATTTATCCTCTACTAACTTTCCATACTTCAAGAAAATTTCTTTGTTCATTTTGTGAATTTTTCTTTTATGAAATGATAAATGAAATCAAATGCAAAAAACCAAATCATTGCAAATGATAGCATTCCTATCAATACCAAAGTGATTAAAACCATCCAGTAAATTATTTGTAAAATCATTTTTTAATTTTTAAATGTTTCTTGATAGTATTGTTCTGCAAACATTTCTTGTGATGCCATTAATTCATTTTTATTGCCATAAGACACCGCATCTATTATCTCTTGCTTGTGCATTTCTTTAGCTTGTATTTTTATATCATCCCATTTTAATTTAGGATTTTCTAAAGCATCTATTAACCATTCTATTGATGTCTGTTTCATTTTGTGTTTTTTAAATATTTAAAAACTGCGATTCTCATTGATAGATTTCTAAGTATAGGTACATACTCGCCTTTAATTTGTTTGAATCCTAACGAATGTTGGTTGATGTAACGATTGTATTCTTGCCATTTATTTTGTTGCTCTGCCTCATTTCGCATGATTGAAAGGTACATCTGTGATGCTTGTTCATAAATCTTAACCTTTTCATTTTTATCAAGCATTATCTCTCCAAATTCCTCTAACCATTCATAAAGGTAAATTGGTATCATACGAATATCAATTTCTGATTTCTCTTTCCATTCGTTTATTTCCTGCCATTTTTCTTCATTTGTCATTTTGTATTCAATTTGTTTTGGTTCAATTCTAACTTGTGATTCTTCGATGTATTTTTTATTCAGCCATGCGCGGTATGAAATCATTATGCGTTCAAAATATATCACGCTAAACTGGTCATAAGGATTCGCAGATTCAATATCTAACTTATCCTGAACCGCTAACTGAAACGCAAAGTACAATTCTCCTATTCCTTTTTGACCATGATTTGTTTTTATATAGTCAATCAAAAATTGATTCTCATAATCAGAAGGAAAGTGTTGTGGACGCAATCCAATGATTAAATAAATCTTTGCAAGTTGCTGATTGATTTCATTAGGTTCACAATCAATTAACCGCTTCGTCATTAGATGGTTTTTTATATCGGTTAGCGAATTCAAGGTATGCGTCGAATCTCTTTTCATTGGCAGGTTTTGCATTGTGTTCAAATTTTTGTGTTTTAATCCAGTTTGTAAAGTGTCTGTATACTTCGTTACGATTGTTGTAAAATTTGTCACCAGTTAGATTTTGTGTTTTAAATATTTGCCACATTGAAAGTACTACATTTAATTCAATATCCTTTTGCTTTTGAATTTTCATTTGCTCAATAATACTGCGTTGGTATTGTTCAGGTAGTTCGTCAAAATCTAATTCTTTGAAAAAACCATTTTTATTAATAATTATATCTTTATCCTTATCCTTATCTTTATCTTTATCTTTAATAGTTACGGAACTATTCTCTAATGGTTCTGTAATCATTATACAATCATTATCTAATAGTTCTTTAACTAAATGAAATAAATCATTTTTTTTCAATTCATTAACTACTGAAACAACCGCAGGTTTTTTTGAATTTAAAGTTCCATATTGAAATTTTAAAAATTTTGGAATAAACCAAATGTTGCTAATTTTCAATATTCTGCCATTCATAATTGAAATTAAATCTGATTCACTTATTGATGTGTTACACATCATGTTAAGTAAATTTATTGATGGCTTACAAATTCCTGCATGATTGCAATTATCTAACAACCATTGCCAAATGATTCTGTAATCATTATTCAAAGAAAGATACCAATCGTCTTTCCATTTTTCAGTATCTGTGAATCTTTTAGGCATTGTTACCTCCTTCTTTTTCTTTATCATAAATAATTTCATTAATATTTTCTAATTCTTGTATAAGATTTAGCAAATCCATTCTTGTCAAATTCACTTCAATATATTGACCATCTTCATGTTTTGTTTTAATAAACAAAAATGTTTGTTTATCAATTGTTTCAATAGTGTCAAATTCAATTGAATTGAAACTTTCTGTACATTCATAATATTTTCTTACTGGCATAAAATAAAAAAGGTCACAATGATTGCAGCATTATGACCTTTTAAAGGTTGAGGATTGAATCTCTGAATAGCTGCAATATATTCAGAGTTCGCTATACAAATTTAATCAATAAATTGAATAGAGATTGATTTTATTTTGTTTTGTTTTTCCACAAAATTAAGAACGAAACTTGGAAGATATTCTGTTGTGTTATAGAGATGCATATATAAATCTGCAACCTTTCTGCGATATCCAGCATCAACCTCCAGTGTTCTTTTTACATACTCAATAGAATGAATAATTGTTGAATGGTGTCGGTTGATTAATTCTCCAATTTCGCGCAGGTACATCCTTAAATAACTATCTGAATTTAGAACATAGCAAAGTAAATGTCTTGCTTCAACAATATTATAATCTCTGCGTTTACCTTTCATTTGCCTGATTTCTATTCCATATTTCATGCAGATTGCTTCCAGTATTTCATCTTTTGTCAATCGTTTTGTTTGTGGTATAAATTCATTTATACATGGTTCGCAGTTCATTTTTTAAGTGTTGTTTTAAATGATGATGTGCTTGTTTTTGCAGGTGGAAAAACCATTTCTAATTCACCAGTTGATTGATTCAGAACCATCATGCCTTCGTCAGGTAATGTCTTCAGGAAATCTTTAACCGATTTTATTCTTGCTTCTGTCTTATCTTGTAGTTCTTCAAGTTCCTGAAGTTCAGTACTTCCACAATGCGTGAAATCATACTTTGTTCCGACCTCTGCAAGTTCAATCTTTGTTCCTGATGGTGTTACATATTCTCTGCCGAACTTCATTAATTCAGTTCTGACCTCATCAACATAACCTTTATTCTCTCTGATTTGCTTTATAAGATATTCCATCTTAGCAATCAAATCGGTTAGTTCAATGATTTTTCCGTTCTTGCTCACTTCATCCAGATAGCCTTCAGCGACTATCTGGATTTGTGATTTTGTTAGTTCAGTAGTAATAGATGGCAGGTAATTCATAGTTATTTATTTTGAGTTGTTAGCATTTGTTCAACCTCTTTACGGATTTTGTACTTTGTCTTGATTGCATTAATTGAACCACCACCTTTCATGTATGTCATTGCTTTTTCAAACTCAGGTGTTCCAGTATTCAACCATGCTTTTTCTGTATTCTCGTAAGGTGTTGCACTTCCATGTGTTGCAGCATTGCCATCATCATCATCATCAATGTTTAGTGATAGGATTGATGCCAATGCGTAACGTCTTGCGTAAGTAATAGCCGAACCTCTGCTTTGTGGGTCATCCTTAACTGGTTTCATTGTGTAGTTAGCCTGAATCCATTCGCCTGATTCGTGCATGAGAATTGTTTCCAATCCATAATCACCTTCAGGAAATTGAGCAACAGATAATCCGCTTTCAATTAGTGCATCATTGATTCCATCAAGAATGTTTGTGAGTGATGCGTAAGATGATTTGAAGAAAGGATTCTTTGCATCCTTTTTGATTGTGTCAACTTTCACGTGAAACGTTATCAACGCCTTCGTGAGATTTTTGATTGATTCTGATTTTTGCATTGTGTTTTGTTTTATTTGTTTTAGAATTCATTTTCAATTATAACCTCTTTTGTTTTCATTCCTTTGCTTTCCTGAATCTGACTATATCGGTCAAATGCTTCATTGACTTTTGCTTTCTTTTCATCCAGCGTAAGGTCAAGCGGAATGTGTACCAGACTTCCTTCAACAAATTGCTCGTCTAATTCGGTGAAGTAATTTACATTACCAAATGCGTCTGTTTCTTTGATGAGTCTTGTTTTCATTGTATTTTGTTTAAAAGTTAAAAATTGATTCATAAATGGCATCACCGAACAATCCTAATAAGACCGCAGCAATGATGATAATTGTGTCAAATATCTTTTTCATATTGTGTTTCTTTGTAGATTTTATCCCAGTCGATTTTTTCAATTATTTCCTCTCCGTTTAGATATGAAGTGAACATGTCAGATATATCCACCTCACATTTTTCATCTTCGATTGTTGCGTAGTTGAAGAAATCTATATCGTTTGTAACTGGATTGTAATCAACTACTATGTGAAGTTTGTTGTTCCTGAATTGAATTGTGTGTTGAAGAATCATGTTGTGTTGTTTTAATGGTTTTGTAAATAAACTCCCTAAGTTCTTTTTGACCACCGAAATTCTGAATAATTGATTTTTCGATGTACAAAGTAAATGCAGTTTTTGGATTTGCGGATGGTTTGCGACCTGCATTGCTTCTCACACCACCTCTTGTTTTTTGTTCCATGTTTTAAATTTTAGTGAATAAAGATAAGAAACTTATTTGATTAAATCATTTTTTTTCTGAAAGGATTTACAATTCTGCAAGTTGCATTTTCATGATTGAAATGGCAATACTTAAAATATTTTATCAGATATTCTTCTGCGTGTTGTTTAGATTTTAATGGTTCAGAATATCCAACAAAATAGTTACCATTATAAACCGCGTAACGCTTCGGAAATTGTTTTTTCCTTTTAAAGATTTTGTTGATTAACTTTTTCATGTGTATAATATTTCTTTATAATATTTAGAAATAATTGTTTGACTTGAAATTCCACAATTAAGCAACCAACTTGAATCACTTACCACAATACATCCGTAATTAATGGAATTACCTTTGTAGCAATTTTTTTTAAATTCAATGAAATCAATATCTTTTTGTATGTCTATAATGAATTGTTTTTTTGCTAACATCAAACATTCTTTTTTGTAATTCATTGTTTGATTTTTATTGGTTAAAAATTGTGCGTTGCAGTCGCACCCCTGATTGTTTTATAATTCTTCTTCTGTCATTACATAATCAATTGGTAATTTTTTTCTGCATTCACTGCCTACTCCCATAACCCAACCATCAGCATATTCTCTTTTATCTGCTTTTGGATACATGCAACCACCATAAATTGAATTAATAAAATATTTAGGATTTTTTATTTCTTTGCCACAACATGGACAATGTTCATTTCCATTGGAATCTGCTTTCTCACGATTTCTTTCAAATGTTTTCCAACCATTCAATGTTGGAATATCAATTACATTTTCAGGTTCAGGTTTTTGATTTTGTGTTGACATTGTGTTTTGTTTTAAGTGTTATTGTTTTGTTTTGTTACACAAATATAGAACGCATTTTTGAATTGACCTAATATTTTTTCAAATATTTTTCAAAAAAAACAAAAATATTTTTTCATAATATAATCAAATGCAGTGTAGTATTGAGTTTCAGCTCAAATATTAATTGTAAAAATATTTATTCAATATCGGAAAAAAACCGATATAGTTCACAAATCTTTGAATTTTGGTGACAAAAAAACCCAATGTAGATACATCAGGTTTACCATTAAAAACAAAACACGAGAACAATTAATCTTCTTCATCTGTCTCAAATAACTCATCGTACATTTGATTCAGACATTCATCAATTATCTTGATTGACTTACGCCTGATTCGTTTAACTCGTTTTTCATCTTCTTTATTCATGATGGCAACATCTAAATCATCAACTGATGAAAGTGCAAAGTATGCGCCTTGAATGTATTCCATGAAGCCAGTGTACTCCATTATCATTTCAAGTTCTTCATCTTCTTTTTTGATTTCGTTTGTCATAATGTTTTTCCTTTAAAGATTCTTTTATTATGAAATTTGTAATCACTTCCGTTTTCATCCAGTTCAACCCATGCGAATCCATGATTCCATTTGTTTAGTGGCATATAAGCAGGATTTAATTCCGACAAACAACCAATTGACCATGTGGTTGTAATCTTACCATTCATGTCAGATTCAGTATGCTCACTCGTTGCGTGATTATGTCCTTGAAACGCTGACACCTTACCACGCAGATACAAACCTCTTGCAACGTTCACAGGCGCTGAAATTCCTCCGATATATTCGTGACCATGTATTCCATTCAAATCATTCAACTTCATGTACTGATTCGCCTCTATCATCGTGATATCGTATTCTATCGCCTTAATGATATTTGCAAATTCAAAATCTTCTATTCCTGCTATCTCATGTGCTTTCTGAAATAGGAAATGTTGATACCTGAGCTCATGATTTCCTAACTTAAAATAAATCTTACAATCAAGAATCTGTTTCAGTTTATCAAAGAATGATTTTAAACAATCTAATTCATATTTGAAATCTCGTTTCTTTGGGTCTTTAGTAAATCTGCTCAATTGATGGCAATCTATTGTATCTCCATTAAGCAACAAAGCATCAACCTTTTCTTTTTTTAATTCGGTCAATGCTTCAGTTAATGCATCCAGTGAATGATATGGTAAATGAACATCAGATAAAATTCCTACCTTCTTATGTTTAGGGAATATAAAAGGTTTGTATATGGTTTCCTCTGATTCTGGTAGTTTGTATGGATTCAATGGTCTTGCTTCCTCTCTTATGTATTTTTGATTCAATAAAGATTTTTTTCCAGTTCCTTCATTCTTTCCTTCAATCCTTCTTAATACAGACCTGACATTTTCAACATCCTTGAATTGAAGTTTGTGTTCTTTGAAAATGATTCTCGCCAGTTTCATTGTCGGCATTTCAGGAAAGTTGTCGCGGTAACTGCGTGCAATTTCAGATTTGTTCATAGTAGAGTTTTGATTCTTCAGTACGTCTTTTTGTTAATCCTTTCAATTCAGTCAATACACCTTTCACTCTCGCCTTATTCCATTTCATGAATTCATCTTTAATGGTAACATCATTTGGATTCAACAACGCCTTCTTATACAATGTTGATTTCAGTAAATTTCCGCAACCTACATTGTACACAAAACTCATCAATGCATCAAACTGATTTTGATTCAAGTATAATCTATTCAAACAATGTTCTTTGTTTCTCAATTCCCATAACAATAACTTTTCAGCATTATCCAAACTGATTTTCTGACCTATTACAATCTTTTTTCCATCTGACCACATCGTACTGCCATAACCAATTGTTGGAACTCCTGCTGAGCATAAATATGCGTCAGTGAAGAATCCTTCAAAATTTTTAATTAAATCAACTGCTCTTTGTGATGTTGTCATTTTCTAAGTAAATGTAAGATAAAAGAGAGACCAAATAATATTAATAAAATAATAACCCACCACAATAAATTGATACGTTTTTCGTTGACAATATCATAATCTTTTTTCAAACCACTAATCTCATAATCCTTTGATTGTATCAGCGCAGTATCTTTTATTTTATAGGTCTGATATACAACTGGAACTTGCCTATTTAAATTCTCCTGCAAACCTTCAATGAATTGATATGAATCTTGCAATTCATTTTTCAATTTTGAAATCTTATTTAGGCAATCATTATCACGCAGAAATATTGTGTCTTTCAGAATCTTATTGATAGTATCTTTTTTGATTATTATTTTTCTATTCAAAGAATCAACAATGATTTTCCACTTTACTTTTTCAATGGTATCAAT